>Ga0123519_10002363_pt1 | contig 31969 bp, 35 predicted proteins | sample YelNatPaOPRAMG02_FD_87396 | JGI IMG/M metagenome (GOLD analysis project Ga0123519, IMG submission 87396) | Hot spring microbial communities from Yellowstone National Park - Yellowstone National Park OP-RAMG-02 (version 2) | ecosystem: Environmental > Aquatic > Thermal springs > Hot (42-90C) ... | reverse complement strand
TTCTAGCACTCTCAAAACGTCTCTCTCATGAAAACCACTTATCCTATAATTGCTAAATTTCTATTTGTTCTCCACCTCTATGAGGCCGCAATATTTTAAGTGGCTATTATGCTGTCATCGAGAATATTGTAACTGTTTGTTTCTCACTATGATCTTCTATGGATGTCCTTTCACTATAGCAAACTTAAGTAATTACTTCAAAATCATCATATTTTGTATCTGTCTCAAAGGATGATGATGCAAAAGTTAAAATTGTATAAGTATTTTAGTTTCAGTGGAATGGTTACAAGTGTGTGGAATGTGAGGTGTATGATGTGAATCCTAATATTGTTGAGGTGACTCAGGATAACTGGAGGGAGATTCTTAAAGCTGAGCTGCCTGTGGTAGTCGAATTCTATACTGGTAATTGTCCTTACTGTAGGTTGTTGACGCCTATATTTCAGAGACTCGCCGCAGAGTTTTCTGGGAGTATGATCTTCGCTATGGCTGATGCGTCGAAGGTCAGCGACTTCGCTTTGGGGTATGGTGTGATGGGTGTCCCAACGTTGAAGTTTTTCTGTTCAGGCAGACCTGTATATGAGATTGTAGGTTACAGGTCTGAATCAGAGCTCAGGGAGGAGTTCAGGAGGGTTCTCAGCACCTATAGAAATTGTCTTTCCCAGAGCTCCGCTATATATATGTAGCTGGGAGAGAGGCCAAATACAGTTCATTGTTTGAGGGTGGACCTCGAGGGTGATACTTGTTACAGGTGCTTTCGGCCAAATAGGCTCCGAACTCGTCCCTTCACTCCGCAGCCGGTATGGCTGTGAGAATGTTGTTGCTGCAGGCCATCATGCGAGGCCTCCGAAGGACTTTTTAGATCAAGGTCCATACGTATTCCTCGATGTCAGGGATCGCTCAACCCTCGCCGAGACCGTCAGAAGATATGATGTGACCGTCATATATCATTTGGCTGCGATTCTGTCGGCTGTTGGGGAGCGTGACCCGCAGTTGGCTTGGGATGTGAATATGAATGGGTTATACAATATTCTTGAGGTAGCTAGGGAGAACGGTGTCGAGAAGGTCTTCTATCCAAGTTCAATCGCTGTCTTCGGACCTAAAACCCCTAGAGTGAGGACTCCTCAAGACGCTGTTCTTGATCCTAGGACTATTTACGGTGTGACGAAGGCTGCTGGAGAATATCTTTCTGATTATTACTTTACTCGCTTCGGCCTCGACATCAGGGGTATCCGCTATCCAGGCATAATAAGTAGTGAAGCCTTGCCTGGGGGTGGAACGACGGACTATGCTGTTGCAATGTTCTATGAGGCTGTTGAACGTGGAAGATACGTATGTTATGTGAGGGGGGATACTGTTCTTCCAATGGTCTATATGCCTGACGCTATAGATGCGGCTGTGAGGCTGATGGAGGCTGACCTTGAGAGGCTGAAGCACCATTCGAACTTTAACATTTCATCTATGAGTTTCTCTGCCAAGGAGTTGGCTTGCGAGATCAAGAGACATATTCCAGACTTCCACTGCGATTATGATCCTGACCCTGTGAGGCAGAGCATCGCTGATTCATGGCCTGAATCAATAGATGATACTGCTGCTAGGGAGGAGTGGGGTTGGAACCCGAAATATGACTTGCATGGAATGGTCGCTGACATGATCAATAAATTGTCTGTGAGGAAGAGTGAGGGTAGATTATACCGTAAACCAGGCTGATATGTGTGGCTGATGAAAATCCTCCACATAAACATGAAAATGGCCTCCAACTTTTTGAAAAATCTGTTGTGATATCAGGGAAAAACAGTTTATATTCAAAACATTAAGTTTACATGTTTCTATGCCTGCCATAAAAAATTTTACAGCATATTTCACGCACATATTAAGAATGTTCATAACCCATTAAAGCTGTATAATGTTTCTCTTGGTTGTTTGACATAATTGTCATTTTGGAATTAAGCCGATTATTTTCATTTCCTCCAAACATAATTTGCTTCAAAAAGATGTCGAATCTTTGTGTGAATATCGTGTTTGAGGCTCTAGGAAACTTATAAATACTTTACGTGTAATATTACGGTCCGGGATGGTTTATGCCTGAACAATTCAGTAGGAAGATACTCTTGGATCTGGCGGCGGCTTTCTTCCTTCTAGGTTCGGTTATAGTTCTTGTAGTTTCCATTCTGAATATTCCGATCTCAACCGTGTATCCGACATTCAGACTTCGGGAGCCTCTGACATATGCTTACTTGGTTGCGGTTGTGATTGAGATAGTCGCCGCAATATTGGGGTTTGACTGTTTCAACATGACCGCCAAGAGGAGACTTGGCAGTGCGGGGGTTAGGGGTGTGATTATAGGTGCGGTGCTGTTGAGTGCTGCGTGGATGACGGACTCCCAGATCATAGGGGTTGGTGCAGTTCTGATTTTAATCGCAGGTATAATCTGCTATGTTTATCGTGAATGAGTTAAATCTCCTTCATGATTTTTAGACCCGGCCTCTGGATGAGGTTTTCAAATTGTGATGATTGGTGTTACGCATTTTCATTCGATGAGTCTCCCTGCTTGGCTGAGTCTTTGTTTAACTTCAATAAGCCCCAATTCATCTAGGCATTTTGCTGTCTGTCATCCGCTCTCAATATCCCATCCGTGAATCCGGTAATATTCGTCGAGCATCCTCCCCCACATCTTCTCGTCAAGTTTCTCCCCTCTGTTTGGGCCTGCCTTTACAGGCTCGACCATAAACCTCTCCGGTGGATAGTCGTCTTTCCTTGTGAAGCCTGCGTGGAGGGTGTTGAAAGCCTTCTCTATGTTGTGTACCTTTCTACCTATTTCCATCATCTCATCCCCTCTGAGCTTCATTCCGGTTGCTGTTGAAAAAAGGTTTGCAATGTCTTCGGGGCCGAGAAGGTTCTGGTCACTCCAGACTGTTGTGAAGTAGCATATGCCTACCATGTCTACTGTTGCCTTGAACTTTTCGAACCATACGACTCTCTCAGGTTTTGAATCGTATGAGTGGGGTTCTCCAGCCTCTGGTGTCCGGTGTGACTGGAAGGCCCCGTCGAGGTGGCCTCCTCCTCTGGGTGCAACTGCGCAGCCTAGGGCCCATCCTTTATCTGACCTGATGGCCTCGATCGAGTCTTGCCCTTTTATATGGGATACATAATATTCTGAGCCTCTGCCAATGATCTTTGATGCTCTCTTTGATCCTTCTGCAAGAATTTTTCCGAAACCCTCTCTTCTCGCGATTTTCTGGAGTAGCTCGATTACTGTCGAAGCGTCTCCCCACTCAAGTTTTAAGCCGTCTGTTTCCTTTGAAGTGATTATTCCTTTTTCATATAGTTCGAATGCCCACGCTATCGGCGCTGAAGAATTGTCTATGTCAAGTCCGAGCTCGTTGCATAAAGCATTTATCTTTATGAGAGCTTCAGGATCGTCTATTTCCAGTTTCGCCGAGAAATCCCAGTCTATATTCAGTTGGAAGCCTTCACACATTAGTCCAGAGTATTTTCCTGAATCTATTTTGTAGAAGTGGCTGCAGTATACTGGGCAGTTGAAGCAGGCGAGTTTTCTAACCTCATACCTCTCATTGAGTGTTTCTTGTCTTATATTCTCAATCTTTCTGTTGTCCCAGTACTCATCTTGAAAGTTTCTGACGCCTAAGAGTCCATGTTCGTTCCCTGTGGTCAGGAAGGCTCTTGAACCATTCATTCTCCTAGCTTTTACAGACTGGTTTCTATCTATCTTAACCCAAGCCTTCTGAACTTCCTCCATAAATCTCTCGGGTTCGGCGACGCTCACTCCCCCTGTACCTCTAACCGCGATGGCTTTCAGCTTCTTCGAACCCATGACTGCCCCTGGGCCTCCACGGCCGAATGCTCTGGCCTTGTCGACTATTATGGATGCGGGTCTCGCCAAGTTTTCTCCCGCTACCCCTATCGAGGCAACCCGCAGATTCTCGTCGCCTAAATCTCTCCTTAGGATTTCCCCCGTTCTCCAGGTTGATTCACCCCACAGGTGTGAAGCATCCTTAATCTCAGCTTCCCCATCTGTTATTAGAAGGTAGGTTGGATTCTTCGATGATCCTTGGATCGTTATATAGTCGAATCCCGCATATTTTATCTCCGGACCTAAATGTCCACCGCAGTTGGAGGACGCTACTCCCCCCGTGTAAACGTTCTTTGTGTCGAGGCTAGTTCTAGATGCTGGAGCCATGGTTCCAGTCAATGGGCCTGTGCTGAAGACCATGATGTTCTCCGGATGGAATGGATCGACTTCAGGTCTGAGATTATTGAATAGTAGCCATTGCCCCACTCCTCTGCCTCCTATGAACCTCTTCAAAAGACGTGTTGAGGGTTCGACTGTTACCTTGATCTTTGTCAGGTCAACCCTTAGTGATCTACCTACCCACCCATTATTATTCAAGGCTCCGCATCTCCAGGGTCATATAGAATGGCTTTTGGAGCGCAGAATCTTACGCATAGAGGCTCAGATTCTTTCTCACCCTGACATAGGTCGCACATCGTTCCTATGGATATTTTCATCTCACCCTTGCAACTGTCCCAGGTGACTTTGATCTTTGATTTTGATGGTTGGAATGTTCGGCTGAAATGATAGGAACATGCGATCTCGCAAGATCTGCATCCGGTGCATCTCTCCTGTTTAAGGAGCAGTTTCCTACTCATATGCTCGGCCTCTGATCGAAATCATTAGACTCCGTAAAATCATTGCAATACTTATGTTTGAAGGTTATTTTCACTTTGACCATTTCCACCAGTATTCATTTGGGAAAAATGCTCGGTCCCTACTATGGAGCGGATAGGTTTGGGCTCCTGATACTTAACGGTGAGTCTCCAATTTTATTGGATGTTGCGCTTACTGTTTGTTCGTTTTTAAAATTGAGTTGATGTCGAATCGGTTATCTATCTTTTATGCTGTGGCTCGAAATAGTTTTTCTTCATATTCTCATGTAGGCTCTTCAAGGTTTCAGCGTCTCTAACCATTCCGTTACCCTCAGCCTCAGCCGCAGCTCCCTCAACCTTTCTATCGAGATCATCTAGGTCCCTTGAATTTTCAACGAGGGATATGTAGAGGTCGTTTATCTTCGCCCCTTCCAAGTAGCCTACATATCTTCTCAGGAAGAGTCTTACCTCATGTTTGAGATTCGGTGAGACCTGCAACATCAACACCTGGGTCTGAGGTGGGTCATTACTTTCTCTCTATAGATTAAATTTTCGCCACTCACCTACCCATATGTTATGTGGTCGACCACCAATTTTAGGTTTGGACAGTAACCCCCCTAGGGGGGGTGGGGGGGTGTCTGGCCTCTTCACATGCACCTATCCTCAAAACTATGGGTATGGTCGAATGAAATCTTGCGAGAGTTGCCTCAAAATCCTAAATTTACTTACTTTTCAACGATCTTTCCCGAATATTGAGCATGATTTGGCGACTTTCTCAAGAGCCTCCTCTAATCCTAGCTCATCCTCCCTCCTCTCAGCCATGTCTCTTAGTCTGACCCTGCCCCTCTCAAACTCTCTAGGTCCTATGATCAAAACGTAAGGTATGCCCATCGAATCCACATACTCGAGCTGCTTCTTGAGTGTCCGACCTTTGAGGTCGAATATGGCGGGTACGCCTCTGCTTCTCAGTTGCATCGTCACATCTATGCAAGCCCCCCTGACCTTCTCGTTGACTGCTGCTACGAAGACTTCAGGGTTGAAACTTAACTTTGGGAAAAGCCCATTCCTCTCCATCGATATGATGAGTCTCTCAACACCGCCAGCAACCCCTGTAGCCGGCATATCCCTCTTACCATAGATTCTACATAAACCGTCATACCTCCCACCTGCAAATATTGCTCCAATATCCTCCCCTCCCCTATCGTAGGCTTCGAAGACTATTCCGTCATAGTACCCTATACCTCTGACTATGCTCAGGTCTATTATGCACCTGTCAACCTTCTTGAAAGCCTCGAGGGCCTCAGTCAGATTCAAGAGCTCCTTGAAACCCTCCTCCCCCTCCCTACCCTTTACGGTCGGTATCTGCTGCAATATCTTTTCCGGCCTACCCTTCAAACACGCGAAATCCATAACCTCATCTATCAAGGCGTCATCCATCCCGATCCTCTTAAACTCCAGCCTCAAATCTTCCCTAGGCATCTTACCTATCTTATCCATGACCCTGATCGTCTCCTCAATCTTCCCCTTCTCCCCCAAGCCTTTCTCCTTCAGAAACCCTTCAGTAAGTTTCCTGTCGCTTATTCTAACCTCATACTCTTTCAAACCCAGACTCTCCAGAATATCTATTCCTAGAGAGATGACTTCCGCGTCAGCCTCCTGACTCTCCGACCCATATATCTCCGCATCCCACTGGTGGAAGTTTCTATATCTTGCAAATTGGGGTTCATCATACCTCCACATCCCAGCTATTGAGCAGAACTTTATAGGCTCAGGCAGTTCAAGCCTATTCGCCACCATCCTAGTCATCCCAACTGTGAGGTCGAACCTCAACCCCAACCTCCTACCAGCCTTATCCTCAAACCAGTATATCTCATTCTTTATGTCAGGTCCAGCCTTCGCCTCCAATGTAGCTAGGTTCTCTATAGGCGTAGGCTCAACCATCTGGAAGCCGTATAGTCTCATAACATCATAGATCTTTCGGTACATCCAATTTCTTCTAGCCATCTCCTCAGGCTCAATATCCCTCATGCCTCTCGGAGGTGCGAATCCATGCTTCCCAACACTCAAAACAGACACCCTCAGACCTGACTCTTATTGAAAATCATCTCCTCAACAGAATAATATACTAGGTCTGTCCTCCTATCTATAACTGCCAGAACAAGCTCCTTCCTCTGCTCAGCCGCATATCGCTGGAGGGCCTCCAACTCCTTAATATTCGCTTCACCACCCTCGTAAACTATCGATATAAGTCTCCTCTCGGCGCCTTTGCCGTGAATCTCGAAGTCAACCTTAGACGCCTCCCTAACAATGTAACCCCTCTCCCTTAGATCCCTGTAAACCAAATATTTGATCCATATCTCCCTCCTCTTCCTTGAATATTCTCTGACGAGCTCTTTCAGGCTCAGGCTCCTCCCCGTCTTCTTCTCGACGACGCTTATCCGACCCTTCTCCTTCAGGAAGAAACATTCGTATGGTGAGAGGATGAGCTTCTTACCTTTGAGGGTTCCGAAACCCCTCTCAAGGAGGTCCGTGACACCCTCAGCATATGGAGTATAAACTGTACCGTCACTGTAATATGCGTAGAAGGTCTCCATCAATATTCCATCACCGGCAACATCTCTCGGAGGCAGATACTCATATTTAGGGTGCTTATACACCTTCTTAATAGTATATGTTTGGGATGTTCGGAGCTGTTTGAAGGTGAATCTACACATGTCTAGGAGATTCTTCAACTTAAGAACTGTAAAGTGGTGTGGGGGGGTTGTCTCAATGGTGGATCAGACGAAACTTCCTGGAAGAATCGTCTATGTGAAATGTAGGACCGTAAGAGAAGTTGCCAGGGCCATCAAATCTATGGTTGTTCGAGGGGCACCAGCCATAGGTGTGGCTGCCGCTATGGGGCTCGCCCTAGCAGCCTATAGGAGTAGGGCGAAATCTAGGGAGGCTCTTCTGGATGAGCTTGAGTCAGCCTCATCCATACTCAAGTCTACAAGACCTACAGCTGTGAACCTATTCTGGGCTATATCGGAGATCATGGAGGTTGCGCGAGTATCTCCAGGTGGGGTTGAAGAGGTTAAGGAGGCTATTGTCAAGAGGTCTATCCAAATGGCTGAGGAGGATGTTAAGGCCAACATGAGAATCGGCGAGTACGGTTCAACCCTGATATCTGACGGAGACACCGTCCTCACCCACTGCAATGCAGGTGCCTTGGCGACTGTCGGTTATGGAACGGCCCTCGCGCCTATCCGAACCTCTATCAGTCAAGGCAAGAGCGTCAAAGTCTATGCGACCGAGACGAGGCCCAGACTTCAAGGTGCTAGACTCACCGCTTTCGAACTTCTAACGGATAAGATACCTGTCACACTGATAACCGACGGGATGGTCGGCTACGCCATGTCAAGGGGCCTGATCAGGAAGGTCATAGTCGGAGCCGACAGAATAGTCTTAGACGGTGTCTTCAACAAGATCGGAACATACACCATAGCCATAGCTGCGAAGTACCACAATATTCCGTTCTACGTCGCCGCCCCAACCTCAACCTTCGATCCTTCAAGGACATCCGAATCGGTTAAGATTGAGGAGAGGGATCCGAAGGAGGTAACTCACATATTGAACGTCAGGATCGTTCCAAAGGGCGTTGAGGTGTTGAATCCAGCCTTCGACCTGACACCCATAAACCTTGTAGACGCAATAATCACTGACAGGGGGATAATTCACCGTCCAAACCAAAAGAGTATATCAAAATTTATGGAGGGTATAGGTCGATGAATCATTCATATCTGGACTTTACTGGAACCTCATATGCAACCTCCACAACGCATCCTGCCACTTCCTCTATTCTCTTCCTCCACTCCTTACCTATAGACATTAGGGCGTAGATCCCTGTAACCTCAGCTCTTGCCTTCCTGATGATCTTTATGAGGGCCCTCTGGGTCTCCCCACTATCTATGACATCGTCGACTATCAAGACACAGTCACCCTTCCTGAACATGCTTCTGGGAACATAGAAACACATCACCATAGCCGACTTTGAAGGTATGTAAAGTTCCTCTATGAACTCTCCGACACCAATCTCCCTACTCTTCTTGGCCACAACCAGGGGAACAGAGAGCCTATGAGCCATCAACGTCGCCAACGGTATACCATCCGTCTCAGGCGTCAATATCTTTGTTATCCTCTGACCGGCAAACTTGTCAACTGCCTGCTGAACCGCCCTCTCAAGGAGCATAGTGTCAGATATGACCTTGGTATTGTCAAAGTAACCGAGCTCATCAAACCTTATTCTACGTTGAATCTCAGTCTCCAACCTCATCACCGCCTCAAGTTTACTATTGATCTCTTGAGCCCTATCTATCGTCGGGAGTACATGCCCCTTAACATACCTACTCAGAACAGTCTCAGGTAAACCTGTCAGCTGCGAGAGCTCCCTGTAAGTGTAATATTTCTTGGCTAGACTGAGGAGTTCAGTAACCATCAACTTATACTTCAGATCATATATCCTCGAGCCTGCCAATAAGAATCCTTCCTCCTTATAGTTTCAACATGAAATTGTATAATTCTTTCTATAGGCTTACAGGAAGACTCATACCCCTCCTACTCTCGACAACACCTGAACTATCCTGATACCTACCCTCATAAGGTCTCTCAGCCTCACTGGAGAGTTGAATAATAGTCAACTGTATAAAACGTTCTCCGCAACCAATCCTCAACAGTTCTTTTCCAGCATTGAAGAGTGATACGGTAAGCTGCCCCCTAAATCCTGGGTCGACCAGAGCCAAGCTTGCAAACAGGCCTTCCCTAGCGAATGATGACCTGACATGCAGTATTCCAAAAACATCGGGTGGAAGAGAGATTCTCTCCAATGTGGACGCAAGAATATGCTGGCCAGATTCTAGAACAACCTCCCCAGCAGATCTCAGGTCATATCCTGCAGGATTCAGGTTCCCCTCATCGTAAGGTTCTATTGTCAATTTACCCTCAACGATCAACCTCTTTATATTCGCGTCTGAGAGCGCCATATGCAAACCCCTACCGGAGACTCGGAAAAATATCTAATCATCCCTTAAACTTTTCCAATTAGGCCTTACATAAGCATCAAACTTCCCGCCGATTCGAAATGCGGCTCGACCTAAGCCACATCCGAGAGCTAAATTCTAAAATCTCTTAAATGCTAGACTTCAAGATGCATCATAACTTGCAAGATTTAAGGGTGAGGTTGAGCTTCTAAAATAGTTTGGGCCCGTGGTCTAGTCAGGATCAAGATGCTGGCCTTCGGTCGATCGGAAGATAGCCGGAGATCGTGGGTTCGAATCCCACCGGGCCCGTCACCCAGCGGCTCTGACCTGCGACTATCGCCTGTTCACAGATTCCATTCACATGATTATACGTAAAAGATGATGCGAGTCATATGCTCCGCACATATTTCCGGCGATAAAGAGTCCCCAACTTTGTTTTGATACGCTCCTCGAGAGCTGGATTGATTTCGATGCCTATGCATCTTCTGCCTGTTTGCATACTTACTTTCATTGTTGTTCCTGAGCCTAAACACGGATCTACAACCAAGTCTCCCTCGTTAGATGACGTTCTTATACACTTCTCAACCAGTTCTTCTGGCAATTCGTTGCCCGCAGTCCTCTCACCATGGCGGTACGGTCTCTTAATGTACCATACATCCTCAGAGTAATGTTCCGGTTTATTGAAGACATAATTGTCCTCATCTTTCACTAGGAGTAGTAAGTGGTAATGAGAGGTTGTGAATCTTCTCCTAGTGAAAACGCCAAACTGATACTTCCATATGCAATGATTGACCTGTCTGAAACCTGCGTCTTCAACAGCGTCCAGGACTAGCCTTAAATTATTCCATCCTGAGAGTAGCCACATGCTTCCAGAATTTTTAAGAGCGTTATACGACCACTCAGCGAGGTCTCTGATAAACTCTGAATATTCCTCTTTAGGCACCTCAACATAGGATAGAGCATCAGGAGTTCTATTGTAAGTTTGAAGGTTACCTTTAAATCCAATTCCGAAAGGCGGATCTGTAAAAATTAAGTCGGCTTCACCACTTAACTTTACATTTCGAAAATCGTCAAAGATAATTTTATGTTCATCATCAATTTTCAGAACACGTTTTGAAGTCGAAGGCTTCATATTCAAATTCCTCGACATTCTATATAACAGTTACCTTGCGCCAAGTAATATTACTTGTGATTAAGTCATATAGTAAAATGAAATAATTCTAGTCCATATTCCGACAAAGAATTTTCGTAAATATCATTAGCTAGATTGGATTTAATTGAGTTCAAATATATGTTTCAGGTGCTTTCCAACACTTATTGATTAAACACTATCTCACTCCCGTCAGTTTCGTGTCTTATTCAGGATGTACATGCTTTAACTGATAGCGTCCTCTCATTGATTTAGCCACGTCTTCTGGAAGAATTGGGTTTATGTATGTTCCTGAGCCTACCTCGAACCCACCCATAACCGATATTCTAGGAACTATTTGAATATACCAGTGTGTATGCTCCTCGTCACCGTCACCCTTCAGCGCCGTGTGTAATATGTAATTGTAGTCTGGGCTGCCAAGAATATCGTCTATTATTCTTAAGGTGTCAGGCAACACCTCACTCAGCTCCTCCATCTCCCTCTGGCCTATGCTGCTGAAACATGGATTGTGCTCTATTGGCGATATCCAAGTCTCGTAGGAGTAGTGAGAAGCGTATGGATTAAAAACAATGAAGTTCCTCCCCTCATATATTATTCTTTTTCCCAGATCATGTTCCCACCTGTTGATATCGCAGTATAAACAACTCCTCATCCTGTTGTAATATTCCACTGCAGCCTGAAGTCTCCTCCTCGTCTGATTCGTAATTATCGGGGTGGCTAATATCTGGGAGTGTGGATGTGGTATTGATGTTCCAGCAGCTGGACCGTGATTCTTGAATATAACAACGGACTTGACATATTCCTTCCCACTCAAAACCTTGATCCTATCAATGTAAGCCCTGAGAATCAACTTGACATCCGCAGGATCCGTCTCTGATATTCTCTGGTTGTGTATCGGCGACTCTATCACGACCTCATGGTAACCTATTCCTTCCATACCCTCAAAATATCTGTCTGCTAGCCTCTCCTCAACAGAACCTTCTGGACTCAAAGCTGGAAACTTGTTTGGAATTACCCTGACCTGCCACTTGGCGTCAGCATTCTTATTGTAGGCGGCTATTTCTGGTGGTGTGAGATTCTCGTTTCCAGGACAGAATGGACAATCTTTTACATATGGCGGGGCATGTTTTGGTCTCCGGTTTACTTTGAAGCCTGAGGGGCGGCCGACTCTCTCGTGAGCCATAATAACCCATTCACCACTTGCAGGGTCGAGTCTCAACTTAGCCATAATACACACCTTATTCCAGAATTATCATATTCGGGGAAACTCTTACATCTTTAGGCTGAACATAAAATATTTGGCAACTTTAAAGATCAGTCGACTCGACGGCCTTTGAAGGGCCAACACCCTCTGGAGTATAAATAGTAAATCTCAAGTATCCCAGCCAAGTTTACAAAAAATATTGTGATAAACCACATTCTCTCCCCCCTCCTAGCTGTAAACCATAGTCCGGGGATCTTCCAGAAAAAGCTCCAAACAGCCAAAGGAACCAGTATTAATGTGATGGTGGGGCTGAGCGTGTGGGGGTCGAACATGTGTTTCACCCTGAATGAGGCAGAATCTCTCTTTAAATGTTTCTCGTAGTCTGGTCTCCTACATATTCTATCCATATATTTAAGTAAAGTTAAACATCTCAAAATGCATAGTTATGTATGCTACAGTTGTGTAGATAACATATGTTGGATGAGTCGAATTTGAAACTTCCATATTTCAGATTCCACAATACACATACATCGGTCTCAAGGTGAATGTGCAAGATGGCTGTTAGAAGGTTGGAGTCTGCGACGGAGGATATTAGACATATCGTCGATGAGAAAGTAGACCTCTTCATCGATGAGATGTGTGGAATAGTCAACGCCGGTGGAGAGGGTTTAAGATTGAGACCTATAACGATCGAGCAGCCCAAGCCCCTGGTAGAGATCGGATTACCAAAGCAGCCTCTCATCTACTGGAGTATGCTACCTATGATTCTTGGTGGTGTCTCACACTTCATAATAGGTGTGAGGCATGGAGCCGCAGAAATAAAGAGAAGAGTAGGTACGGGAATGGAGCTCAGCCGAAGGTTTGGGAGGGAGATAACAATAGCCTACGTTGAGGAGCCTGAGCCCCTAGGGAGGGCAGGATGCATCAAGTATGGTATTGAGCAAGGCATAATAGATCCTGATAAGCCAGTTATAATATTCAATGCATCAGATATTCTAAGGATGAACCTTAGAGATCTCGTAAGACATCACCTATGGCTTAGAACATACCATGGCTTCGAAGTTACGCAAGTCTACACTTCAGGTTTCAGGGTTCAGTATGGGATAGGGAAAGTAAACTACTCAACATCCCAGGTTACAAGATTCAAAGAGAAGCCTCTATTCCACAGCTTGGCAAACACAGCCTGCTACGTTACACATGGAAGGTTGAGGGACTTCAAAGATATCAGAAAGGTTCCATCAAACCCTGAGGAGGAACTGGTTCCAAAATGGTTGATGGAGAATACGCTTGGAGCATACATAATCTCTCCTGAGGACATAATATCCATAAAGTTTCAGAAAGATCTTGAGCGAGTATTTGAGATGGATATAGAGAGATTTGTGAAAGGCGCCTACGATTCGACGTTATGAATGAACCTTATAGACACACATCGACCATCCTGTCTATTTTGGCATGTTTTACATTCATTCCACCATAAATATTTAACACATTGCAAATAACATATATGAAAGGATCAGGTGGCAAATGCCTGAGGTTGCAATAATACATTATACCGCACCTCCCAAAGAGTTGGGTGGAGTAGAGATAGTTATTGAGAACCATGTAAGATATCTCTCTGAGTCGGGATACCGGATAAGAGTCTTATTCGGCAGCGGCGGAGGCCTCGATTATAGAAATGTCACTGAACATAAGATCCCTCTACTATGGCCTAACCATCCGACAATCCAAAGTATCCAAGAGGAGCTCCTGACCAAGGGTGAGAGCTCACAATTCCAAGACGTTAAGGAAATGATAGTGGATGATCTCACTAGAAACCTTAAGGGGATAGATGTTTGCATAGTCCACAATATTCCATCTATGTCTTTCAACTTCGCCGCTACAGCAGCTCTGAACGATATATCTGAGAAGGTTAGGAGGATGATCTTCTGGGTTCATGACAGTGCCCTCCTTAGAGATGAGTGGGCTGGTAGAAAAGATTCTTTTCCCACAAACCTACTGCACCATAAGTCTAAGAACATAATCTATGTGACTCCGACCAACGCCAGAGCAAAGGAACTGTCCAGACTCGATGAGCCATACAAGATCAGTAATGCGATTGTTGTACCTAACGGTGTTACTGTAGAGGAGTTCATCAAGATAGATGAGGTGACGAAGCTTTTGATGAAGAAACTCGGCCTATCCTTCGAGAATTACATAATAGTAACTCCAGTAAGGATTACGCCGAGAAAGAATATTGAACTTGCGCTCTTCGTCGTCGATGAGCTGAAACATTTAATTAGTGAGCCTCGACAAATAAAACTGTTGGTGACGGGACCCCCTGACCATCAGGCGTCGAAACTAGGTATCGCCTACCTTGAATATCTCAAGGAACTTATAGAGAGGAGAGGGCTGAGAGACAATGTGATCTTCTGCCATGAACTGATAGATCAGAAGAGGGAGTATAAGAATGGTGTCATTCAGAGGTGGAGCGTAGCAGATGTCTACAATATCGCTGATATGATCTTCATCCCAAGTAGGGAGGAGGGTTTCGGCCTCCCAGTTATTGAGGCTGGAGCAGCTCGTAAGCCGATCTTCTGCTCCAGGATCCCGCCGTTCCAAGAGTTGATAAGGGACGATATTGAAGGATTCATGTTCGACCTAGACGAGGATCCCAAGAGCATAGCCTTCAGAATCTATAGGCGATACCTCGAAGATAGGGTAGACAACAATTTCGACAATGTGATAAGAAGATTCACTTGGGATAACATAATCAAGAAGAAGATTATACCACTCCTCTAAGTGACGAAAATTTAGAGTGGACCGATCCATGTTAAGAGGCCGGCAATAGATGTTTGAATATTTCCCTGAGATTTTGAGTGAAGCTTCGCATCTAGCAATCAAGATCACATACGCACTGGTCATTCTAGCTTCAGGGTGGATTTGCGGGCACCTACTGGGTAAAGGCCTCTCAAGGCTCCTAGTCAAGTTAGGATTCGAAAGTTTTCTGCACAGGACTGTATTGGGGAAGGCCCTTGAACGGTCAGGGACCTCATGTGTAAGGTTCTTCGAGTTCACCATAAGATGGGCGATATACTTGTTCGCAATACTTATCGCACTCGACATCTTCGATGTTAGGGTTCTCAGGACCCTCCTCCAGACTGCCCCTGAATATCTGCCTAACATAGCTGCTGGGCTACTTGTACTATTCATAGGGTTGTTGGTTGTAGATCTTCTTGCCGATATAGCTAGGGTCGTAGGCGTCGAAGCTAAGATAGAGTTGGCTGCAGTCGTAGCTTTACTGGTAAGGTTCGTAGGCTACTATGTGGTGGCTGTGATGGCCCTCAGCATTATGAAGGTCGATGTCTCAATTTTGAATGTTATAGGTAACGCTTTAGCTTGGGGGATCGCTTTGGGAGCCGGTTTGAGTATAGGTATCGCCTTCGGCCTAGGCCTGAAAGACTATGTTGCAAAGAATGTTGAGAGATGGATCAGTTCAACCGGAGAGGTTGCCAAGAAGCCTGAAGACTTCTGGTCATGGTATGCAAGAACAAGGGAAGAAGAGAAGAAGTAGCCGCATTGAAGACACATCTTTGCCTAGGCTTCTCCCCTTTAAATCAGTCCTGCGCCGACCAGTCTTGAGAAGGTGCTCTGGTTGCTTCTCCTTCTGAGCATCGAACTTAAGGTGAAATAGTTTATGTTGGATGCAAGTTCCATCCATGACGGTAGGATGAGCTGTTGAGGCCTCGGATCATGCAGGAAATTATGTTTGAAATGTCTATAGAATCTCTCGAACCTTTGCATATCAACCTCTTTTGAGTAGTGTAGCCTACCAGCCAGAGAGATATCTTTTTTAAGTTTGTTAAAGCTGCTCCAATATTTTGGTATGAGGGATAGAGCCGCCTTCTTATAAGCCGATATTATCCGTCTCCTCCTCTGCTTACTCAGGTTCACCCCGTCACTCTCAAGGGTTCTCAATATCCTGTTTGTTATTTGGGCTATCATGGCATCCAAGCCTCTAATGGCCTGCCCTATATGGTAGAATGTTTCAAGATCCACTTGCGCTACCGTTGAAGGGTCCATTCTCCTCAACGATTGATTCAGAATAGAGAATTCGATACTGTAGTCGCTTGGAAAGAATATGCTCTCCAGAAGCTCCCTCCTAGCTGAAAACTCTCCGGAGAGCGGATACCTTAAGGAACCGAGGCCTCTGAAAGTCTCTGGAAACTCCTCTGTAAGGACCTTCAGAAGAGGTATAGCATAGAGCCTAGTAACTCTACCACCGAAAGTGTATGTTCCCCTAGGCGTTTCATATGTGAAGGTTAGCCTGTTATAACAGGCTTTCGTCATCATGACCCTCCTACTCTTCTCCCTCACCCCTTCAACTATAGGGTCGCATAAAGCTACTACAAACTCTTTCTGAAAGTTTATGATGTCTGAGTCTGAGAAGCATACTATGTCGCCTTCACTTATAGGCACAGCCAACCATAGTGCCGCGCCCTTTCCAATTGGGAAGTCAACTAAACCCGCCTTCTCATGAACCCCAAACTTCTTCAGTACATGAAACATGTTTGGGTCAAACTGGTGAATAACTCTTACAATGAAGTTGAAAAAACCTCTCTTTGCATGCATAGCTTCCGAACGGTTCTCCCTGATCAAACCCACCTGTCTTCTGAAAAGGTCTAGTTCCTCATATGCTGTCTCAACAACCTTTATCAGAGTTGAGAAGTCTATATTGCCTTGCTCGTCTATGGAGCCATCTATTATTATTATCTCATCTATGTAACCTAGGTCGACAAGTTTACTACATTCTGACAGGGTTCTCTTCAAGACTTCGATCTCAAGTTCACGTGTCCCTTTTCCAACATCTATCTTTGTAGGTATTACCAAGGATATGAAGATAGGCCTCTTTAGATCAGCTTCATCACTGACTAGGGTCTCAAGTTTCTTCTCTATGCATTTGGATATGTTAAGTCTCTTGTATGAGCCGAGATAGGCGACTTCATGCATTTTTTAGCCTCTTCGAAGCTTCTCCTTAAGAAATTTGATGGCTTCACCAAAATCTTGAACTGAAAATGATGAATCGACTATTAATCTTTCTGTCTTCGGCCTGTAAGCAATTGAGATGTCGGCTCCTTTGAATATGCAGTAGTCAGAGTCTCCGTCGCCTACGGCGACGCTCAAACCTCCCAAATCTTCTTTAAGAGACTTCAGAACTCGAAGTTTACAAATTGAGTACTGTTTACATCCCGGTATCTTCAAACATCCATGTTCGGTGGATACTCTGCCTGTGACTGTCCCCCCGTTCACCTCTAAAATATTGCCGTAGGCGAGGTCTAGCCTCAATCTATTTTTCAATCGATCTGCTAGGAACTTGTAGCCATCGGTGGCTATAGCAACTATGAATCCTATCTCCTTTAGGAAAACTATGAACTCTTCAACATTATTGTTGAGAGGTATGGAGTCGAAGGCCTCCTCAAGATCAATTACATTCATCCCAGTGAGGAGCTCGCTTATCTTCTCAGTCACCAAGTATCTTGGCGCATCTATGTATCTCCGGTCTATCTCCTTCAGCTCCCTCGCCAAGCCGAACCTTCCACATATGGTATCTATAGACCTCTTTGACAGTATGGTTCCATCCATATCCAGAATAGCGAAGCCTACAGTCATGTGAACTACCTTCTAGATTCCGCGACTTGTCTATATACTTCAATAGTCTTATCGGCAGCCTCGTCCCAGTTGAATAGCTTCTCAACCCTTCTTCTACCCTCTTCACCCATCCTCCTTCTTAGGTCAGGATCACTCAACAATCTAACTATGGCATCGGCCAACTTTTTATAGTCACCAGGATTCACAAGGATGCCTGTCTCGCCATGCTTCACAACTTCAGGTATGGCGCAGTGGTTGAAGGCAACCACTGGTTTGGCTGACGCCTGGGCCTCTGCGGGTGTCAAGCCAAAACCCTCCCACATACTTGGATAACAGAAAACTTCACATGCAGAGTATAATAGTGGAATTTCGCTTCTAGGCAAGTATCCTGTGAATATTGTTGATCTGCGAATCTTACTTGAGGTCAGATAATCCTGAACATTTGATCTGTCGAATCTCGATCCTCCAGCAATAATGAATTTGACTTTTGGAATATGTTCGACGACTATGTGGGCAGCTCTTAAAAGGTATTCGACTCCCTTATAAGGGTCCATTCTTCCAAGATATAGAACTGACGGTGAATCTGAGATCCCATATCTCTCCCTCAAATTCTCCACATCCATTCTTGGCTTGAACATTTCAAGGTCAACCCCGTTATGAATGACAGATATTCTCGATTCATCGAACCGGTAGCGTTTCATAAGTACCCTCTTCAAATAGTGGCTTACAGCTATGACTCTTGTTACTCCTGAACGTAGGGCAAACAAGGTTCCTAATGTGTGGTCTAGCATCTTTAACTTCTGGGCTGGATTTCTCCAACTTCGGATTGGGGCGTAACCGTGGAATGTAAATATGTGGGGTAAACCCCTCAATGCGTGAACTAAATTTCCAGTAATTATTGCAGGGTGATATTGGGTGTGGATAAGGTCGAAACTTTTTATGAGCATCCCACATTTTGCTGTGAATCCAAAGTTTCGAATGAAGGGTATGTTTGAGCCTTTGAATTTAACAGTCTCCACCTCAACGGGTGAGATATCTTCATCCTCTTTGAATGTGAAGACTGTTATGTTGAATCCCTTTCTGAGGAGTCTCTTTGATAGTTCACGAATATGCACAACCTGGCCTGAACCTCTATGCAGAGTTGTCCTAATCATGGCTACCCTCAAGTTTATTCAGACCATCATTTCTTTTACAATAGTAACGAATAACTGTTTAAAGTTATAAATTCATGTATTGAATTCATTTTGGCTTGCACAATTAAGATTCTTCTAGTGATTTTATGTGTGGCACTAAAATTGTTTAGATCGCTTTGATATAGTTGGAGGTGGAATGGCAGCTCTGTTTAGGTAAATTTACATGTTTGGGTTGCCTGTTTGATTTTCGATAAACGTTCTCTAAGCCTATTTTATTTTCATATGTGTCTCTATGTTGCTGACAATCTTCATGAAAGACTTTGCTGCTGGTGAGTCTGCATGCTCTGTTATGAATGGTCTTCCATTATCCGAGTCTTCACATATTCTTGGGTCTAAGGGAATTCTGCCCAGGAATGGAATATTCATCTCCTCCGCTATCTTTTCTCCCCCACCGGTCTTGAATATTTCCACCTCTGAGCCGCATTTCGGACAAGTGAACCCGCTCATATTCTCAATTATTCCAATTATTGGAATCTTCAGCTGTCTCGCGAAGGTTACTGCTTTCTTGACAACCATCTGAGATACCTCGGATGGTATTGTGACAATGACTACTCCATCCATGTCTGGTAGGAGCTGCATTATGCTCAAGGATTCGTCTCCTGTGCCTGGTGGGAGGTCGATGAGCAGATAGTCAAGGTCACCCCACACTACCTCAGATAAAAATTGGCGTATAGCAGACATTTTTAATGGTCCACGCCAGATCACTGGAGTCTCATCGTTGGGCAACAGGAAATCCATTGAGAGAACCCTTATACCTAAGGGTCCTACGGCTGGGAAGACTCCAGGTGGTCCTGCCCTAATTCTCTTACCTTTTATCCCAAGCATCTTCGGGATCGATGGGCCATGTATATCGGCGTCTAGGATCCCGACTTTCAACTGAGAGTTGTGAGATGCTAGGGCGACAGCTAGATTCGCGGTAGTGACGCTCTTGCCAACTCCCCCTTTTCCACTCACAACAGCTATCTTATGCTTTACCTTTCCCATTCTAGTTTTTAGCAGCTCATCGTCTTCAAACATCTTCTTCTTGGTGTCCTTACAATCGTTGTAAATCTCGCAGTCGTCGCATTTTCCATTGCATTCCGTCTTAAGATCCTCCTTTTAAAATCTATAACTTTTGGTGTTCAATAGGTTACGAAAATAAATAGATATAAATCTTTCAGTTAATATAATGTAAGAAATGTTGATATAAACTTGAACATATACTATGACGGGGTGATTTCTTGAAGGTAATAAATTATAGGGATGTGGAGGCCAAGAAGGCTGAGGAAGGAGCCGGCCTAATGATCAGATGGCTAATAACTAAAGAGATGGGTGCCGAAAATTTCGCAATGAGATACTTCGAGATGGCGCCTGGGGGTTTCAGTCCGTTGCATAAGCATCCTTGGGAACATGAGGTCTTCATTTTGGATGGTGAAGGTATTGTCACTGACGGGAAGGAGGATAGAAGATTCAGGCAAGGTGACGCTGTCTTCATTCCGCCAAATGAGGAGCATCAATTCAAGAATACAAGCTCATCGACTGTGAAGCTTCTATGTATGATACCCTATAAATCTTAGTGAAATTAAACTGTTTGAAATAAGTATGGTCCTGTAAGCGACCCCTCCGAGCAGTATCGCCAGCAATATGTCTGCGGCAGCTACGCCAGCTGCTTTCCCCCATCCAAATTCATGCCCCAAGGCGGCTATTGTGGCTATGCATGGAATATAGATCATCGTTACCAGGGTGAAGACTATCATCTGGATAGGTGTGAAGATATGCTCGAAACTAGTCGTTCCAGCCAGTTCAGCTAGAAGAATTAGCGTCAATTCTTTCCGTAAAACACCGAAGATGAGGGGTATACCGCTCAGACTCGGTAGGCCGAGCCAACCACTAATTAGTGGGTCCATAAAATCAGCGATAGGCCATATCAAACCGCTCGACATCAAAAATTGTAAAGCGACACTCCCAATAATGATTAGGGGAAGAGCAACATATATGAAGTCTTTTGTCCTAACCCAAGTCTTCTTCAATACGAGTGATGGTGAAGGTACACGGTATGGCGGCATCTCCATTATGAGGCCTATAGGTTTCCCAGGCAGTAATCTATAAGCAATCCTGCCCAAAACGAATATGAGGGCTAGGTCAAACATGTATAAGGTTAATGCTACATGTAAGCCCAGATATCGCCCAGCCAAACCCAGTATGATCACTGATCTGGCGGCGCAAGGAACCAGAACAACCACGAAGCCCGCTAAGAATCTTTCACGTTCAGTCTCCATTATCCTACAGCCTATACATGCCGGTACATTACATCCGTAACCTAACAGTAAAGGTATGAAGGCCTTACCGTGTAGACCCATCTTATGCATAAGATTGTCCATGAGGAACGCTGCCCTGGGTAGATAGCCGCTATCCTCAAGGATAGCCAGAAGAATGTAGAATGGAACTATGTATGGTAGGGCGATCGTCGCCCCAGCAGCTACTCCTGAGATTAATCCGCCGTTTATTATCTCCACAATGAATTGAGGTAAGAATCTTGATAGATAAATGTCCATTGTAGGTATCAACATTTCTTCAAAGAAGGTTTCTAGTATGTTGACGAGATAGCCTCCCACAATAAAGATCAGGGTGAACATCAAAGTTGCTACGGCAGCCAGTATCGGGTAGCCTAAGATCCTGTGAGCTGTCAGGCTACTCAACCTGTCTTCAAGGGTCACCTTTGGAGGTGAGATGACTTCAGTTACTTCTCTTGCAATGTGGCTTGCCATACCATACCTCTCAGACGCTATTACTATTGGAGCAGGCTCCCCATGGATCTTCTCTATGCGGCTGATCGCAACATCAGCGGCGGCTAAGACTTCATCGCCGCCAGGTGACTCCTTAACTCTATGGGCTATATCCTCATCTCTCTCAAGGAGTTTGATTGAAATCCATCTTGCAGGATAATTCTCGACCAGTTTAGGCAATTTTTCTCTGACTGTATTCTCCAATCTCACAAGCTCTTCTTCAATCTCTCTGCCATATTCAATCTTAGACCCTGAGAGTTTGATCTTCCCTTCGACAATATTGATTACTGTGTTTAACAGTTCAGTGATTCCTACGCCTGTGATAGCTATTGTGGGCACGACAGGTATGCCAAGCATTTTGGAGAGTAGTTCCACATTTATCCTCACCCCTCTTCTCGCAGCATAGTCTATTTGATTCAGAGCCATGACTACTGGTGCTTGGAGTTCCAGGAGTTGAATTGTAAAGTATAGATTCCTCTCCAAGGCTGAGGCGTCGACGACGTTTACTATCACATCTGGACGTTCGATAGCGATGTAGTCTCTTGAAACTATTTCCTCTATTGAGAATGTTGACAGGGAATATATTCCTGGTAGGTCGAGGACCGTTATGGTGTATCCGGCGAAGTGGAGTTTACCCTCAGCCCTCTCAACAGTCTTTCCAGGCCAGTTGCCGACGGTCTGACTCAATCCTGTGAGCTGATTGAATACGGAGGACTTGCCTACATTTGCGTTTCCAGCCAAGGCTATTATAATTCTCTTAGGCTCCAATCAATTCTGCCACCTGGATTTTCTAACATAGACCTTTGAGGCTACACCTCGGCCTAGGGCTAAGGATACTCCTCTCACAGAGATCTCTATCGGACCATGAAATGGCGCGCTTCGAACAACTTTTACTTCTGTACCAGGTGTGAGACCCATCTCTGCAAGTCTCCTCACGAGTCCATATCCACCTAACGTGAAGGCTACTATACCTCTCTCACCTTGATTAAGGTCTGCTAGGCTAGAGGTCTCCTCGACACGTCCATCCAAATCATGTATGTTCATATAGAATCCTTTTAGGGAGTCGCCGTCTATGCCGTGTCTTCGACGCCAGTGGTTCTGCCAGTCCCCGATATTTCCCTCAAACATTCTGGCTAAGCGGCCTAAGAGACCTGGCCTGTGAGCATACGTCTCATGGATGTAGCTCTCTCTATGCTTTTGAACTTCCGTCCTTCCCTTACTTGTCAGCCTATACTTATCATCTGAATATTCGATCAATCCTTCCTTCAAAGCAATCTTCAGGATACCCTCAACCAAATCTGTGGAGTATCCTAGTTCACATGCCAAGTCACCTATTCTAACAGGCCTATTCCTAGCCTCCGAGGCCCCTACAAGCTCCAGCAATTCTAACATGATTCGGTTCTGTGTCTTCTGGTTCAAATCTTATTCACCCAAATCTTTCTGCCTGTCTCAGCATCGATAGGATACTCTATGCCTTCTAAGAGCATGGTATCTGAGCTTTCTGAACGGGTTATGTCTTTGACCTTCACCGAGGCGCCTATTACCAGTCCTTGGCTGCTCAGAAACCTTAGGAGTCTGCCACTCTCCTCAACTATCTTGACTATTCTACCCTCCTCGTCTGGTCTTAAACTCGTCAGAGGCTTAGACTTATCTTTCACCATATCTCCTTTTCTTGTTGGGATCGGGTTTCCATGGGGGCAAGTCTTTGGATACCCTAACTTCTTACTTATCAGAATTGCAAGTTTCTCAGTGAAGCTGTGTTCGAGTTTGCATGCAAACTCATGTACTTCGGTCCATTCCATATTCAATATGTCCGTCAAGAGTCGCTCGACGAGTCTATGTCGCCTTATCACGTTGATCGCTATTGCCTCTCCTTCTTTTGTGAGTCTGACACCTCTATATGGTAAGTGTTTCACGAAGCCTCTTCTCTCTAAACTCTCAATGGTGTTCGTTACTGTTCCAAGGGTTACACTCATTATCACTGCAAGCTTCTTTGTTCTTGCGACTCCGTCTCTCTCCTGTAGTCGATATATGTTTTCCAAATATTCCTCGATTGAAGGTGAGAGAGCCAAGGTTTCGCCCCAGTAAACTACGAGGCCTCGTAGTTAATAAGTTTAAGTGGGATGATTCATCGAACATTTAATATGCTAGTTTGGTTGAATTCACTAAGGTTTAAGTTTGAGCAGTTAAAATTTTTAACTTGAAAGACTTGAGGAGTTACATAATGTCAAAGAACCTGCTCGATGATCTCGACAAGATGATCATATCGATCTTACAGTCGGACGGTCGAATACCTTTATCTCGCATAGGGGAAAAGACGGGAATATCGCATGTGGCAGTTCGAAAGCGTCTGGAGAGACTTCTCAGGGAGAAATTGATCAATATCTCAACATGCCTGAATGTGGAGGCTCTAAACGCCAGAATAGCAGCCATACTTGTTGAAGTTGAAAATTCTAAGCGTCTGAAAGAGCTGATAGACATATTCAAAGATTGTCCAAGAACAATATTTATGACTGGACTCAGCGCATCAAACCTCCTGACGATAATCATTGGTGAAAACCTGTCGACATTAGAGAGCGTCATAGGGATATGTTCACTCAGGTCTCAGAAAGGTATAAGGCGCTCAGAAGTCTACATTGGAAGCACACCCATTCACCCCCAGTTCCTGCCGGTAAGGGTTGTTTCAAATAAGGAATCTGAAGTTGCTCCATGTGGAGCAAACTGTAGCCTTTGCGATAACCTCCTTAGTAAGCAATGTCTGGGCTGCCCATCGACAAGGTTCTATGAAGGCTCAGTCTGAGAACCATTGATGTGAAATATGGTAGGAGACCATGAGTACCGTAAGCCACCTCAAATTAACTGTTCTGGTCGAAGACACCAAAAGCAATGGAAACCCCTACCTCACCGCTAAACACGGCTTATCATTATTGGCCGAAGTGATGAGAGACGATTTGAAACTGAAGATTCTGATAGATACAGGTCCACCTGTCGATTTGGCTTTAAAGAATGCATATAATATGGGTATCGACTTGAAGAACTTAGATGCCATATTCATAACCCACGGACATTACGATCATGTAGGCGGATTACCAGAGATCTTGAAAGTCAACGACCATCCAACACCTGTAATTGCCCATCCTCAAATCTTTCACCCTAAACTGATGTTGAAGCCGAAGCTGAGATATGTCGGTCCACATTTTGATGAATCAGCTCTGAAGGCTAATGGTGGGATACCGGTTCTCTCCCGTGGCCCTGTAAAGATTATGGACGGTGTGGTTACAAGTGGTGAGATCGCAAGGGAGACACCATTCGAAGAAGTCAGCGGGTTCTGGACATTGAAGGATGGTATGCTGGTGGAGGACCTGATGCTTGATGACCAAGCTTTATACATCAATGTTGAGGGGAGGGGCCTTGTCGTGATATCTGGGTGCGCCCATGCTGGAATCGTGAACACTATCAGACAAGCCAAGAAAATGACTGGCCTAGATCATATATACGCGATTATCGGAGGTTTTCACCTCTCAACGTCAGAGGATGAGAGGATCAAAAAGTCTATAGATGAAATGGAGCAGACGGATCCTGAGGCGATCCATCCTTGTCATTGCACAGGCCTCAAGGCCATACACCTTTTATCTGATAGATTCAAAAGCCGATGTAGACCAATATGTACTGGAGATACTGTCAAACTTTAGGATCAAATTTGAAGACCAGACTATGTTTAAAAGCTTCTTTCATACTGGAATTCATGTTTACACGCTGGACATTTTATCATGCCGCAGTCGCCTAAAGACGCCGATGGACACCCTGAACATGCGAAGACCCTAGCATAGCTTATGTCGAACTCGAAGCCACATTTTGGGCATCTGTATAGTCTCCTCGATTTAGACTCTATCTTCATAGTTGATTGCCACACTATACAAACTATTAGGCTGTTATATATCTTATAGTTTAAATTATTTTGGAAGGGTGTTGTAGAGTAGGTGTTTGAGTATGGTTGATGGTGGGAGTCTCGACTTCAGGGTTAATTTGCGTTGGGATGGTAAGACAGGGGGGAGGGTGTATATAGCTGGTCGGCCTAGGTTGAGGGTGGACATGCCCGTCGAGTTTGGAGGTGGGGGCAGGTATCCATGTCCCGACGAGATCTTCTTATCGAGTATAGCAGGATGTTTATTGACAACCTTCCTATACTTCAAGGATAAACTCCACGTTCAAGCCAAGAGATTGGAGATCTCAATTGAGGGAGTATTAGGTGCCAAGGCAGATGGGTATGAAGTGGAGAGGGTGGACGCTCATTTCCGTATAGAGCCTGGGGATGTTGACGAGGCAAATTTGAGGAGGTGTGTCGATTTGACCAAGAGGTATTGCCATATAACACGAACTCTTGAAAAGGCTTTTCCGATAAGAATTTTTGAAGAGATAAAATCGGTAAATTAGTAAAATCTATGCAATAGGTTTCTGGGCTACCTCATATTGTGAGTTTATGTTAAGGCCATATATTTGCCAAGTTGAATCTTACAGGGATTTTAGCATCGATTTGCTCCATGCCTTGCCTCTCTACATGGCTCAGTTAACTTGAGGAGTCTTCCGGCGAAGTATGCTTCGATAGCCTCCCCTACAGTTGAGCAGTCTCCTGTATAGACCGATACACCCATGTCTTGGAAGATTTGCATGGCTCTCGGCCCCATCCCCTTAACGATTAGGATGTTAGGCCTCAAACCTAATACAATCTTCTCTACGGAGCCATGACCGCCAAAATGTTCTCCAACATTCTCTACAAGCGAGATGTTCCTCAATGAGCCGCCCTCGGAAATTTCGATGAATGCAAATTCGGGGGCCCTACCGAAATGGTTTGATATAGGTGAGTCTTCTCCTTCGAATCTTTCGATGGGTATGATTATCTTCAAAATGCCTTGACGCAATCGGTTTTACTCCTTCCGTTTCCCTTTCAGCTCAATCAGTCTCTCTTCGATTCGGCTTAGTTCATCTCGCAGGTTCTTGGCTTCCTCCTCTAGGAGTTTATACTCCTCTTCAGGTTTAAGTGTTGGTGGGGCTGCGAATGGAATTTGGGATACATGTAAGATCCTTCCATCGGCTGTCCCATAGTATGCGTGTGGGCCGAAACCGCATCTGCAAGGACCCAAATAATAGTATCCTGTAGGGGTCAGATTTCTTAACCACCATCTATTTAATCTCCAACTGTTAGGCACCCTGATCACCTTTATGTGCCATTGCACATAAAGGTTAATAAGTTTAACTCCCCTACGCAGGAGTCTCCCCTTCAATTATAAGAGCCCTACCCTCTACCAACATTGCAACAATCTTCCTTCTCGCACTATCCAAGCAACGCCAAACAGTTCCCCTCGAGACCCCCATCCTCTCAGCAGCCTCCTCCTGAGTGAGACCTTTATAGTCTATAAGCCTGAGGGCCTCAAATTCGTCATATGTGATCCTTATAGGCTCCCCCCCAGCAACCTCTCCACCTGATAAGACTGGAACAAAACGGTTGATACTCGGCCTCACACCTATGAGTCGCGGCTTCATCGGCCTGCCAGGGCCTGAGATCAACCCTCTACGCCAACACCATCTGTACCTAGGCATCCAATCACATCCCGAAGGATAGAAACAGCCCAGATATCTGTCGATAACATAATATTAAATATACTCTAAAGAAGAATCGAAGTATTCGATACTGTTGAAATTGGTTTTGGTATGGTCCCGCGGGCCGGAGTTTCATAGGCATTGAGCCTATTTTGAATTCGCCGGGTCCAAGGCACCCTCCAGCGACACTCCGGTTTCCACTTTTAGCCTGATAGGCTGGGTGGCTGCACCGTGGGTGCAGCTCTACAGCGTCTCCTCACGCCTCACACGTGATCGGAAGCTCTACCAGGCTGAGCTTACGGGATGTTTACACACATCTTACCGCGGGATCCGCGGGACCAAATCTCACTCAAACATTGTCATAAATAAACGTGTTGCATCCAGGCTAGTTTATGGCCCACTATTATTTATAAAGTAGTCTATGAAGGCTTATAATGACGTAGGCATGCAGCCTCCACTGTTCTCTGGTCCGCTTTCAGTCAGGCTTGTATATTACCTGCTCGTAGATGTGTAGCCTACCGTTGATCTCGATTACCTTAAGATACGCCGCCATGGACTCTCCTCTCAAAGTCTTATCTGACACCAGCATCTCGGGCAGAAGTTTGTGTCCGCCGGAATAAAGGCACCGCAATATGGACAGCTAGTCAATACTAAAGTACCTCTCCTACCCAGACCCAACTGTTCAAGAGGATCTGTTGACATTACTGGTGGGGGAGGAGCCTGAAAGTATGGATATTGCCTCATGACTTGCCTCCAATAGTTTGGATCATAGTAACTCAATATTCACCACCATCCTACTCTCATATTCTCCTCATCCTATATAGGTTTTCAAGAATAGGCATCTTAAGCATCATCTCCCTCGTCACCATATTCCATACTATGCCTTTTCGACTTGTAGGCGTCGAGTCGGTTCTAACCTTTCTCTCAGGAGTCAATATATAATCTACATTGATATCATAGACCTCTCTTGGTATATGTTCAACTATCTGCAGCTCATGGACAGTCGTTGCAATAGGAACCTTCTCATCGATGAGGCCTAACTCGGCCAGAACACCGCATTCTAACTCGCTGTATCCGCTCCCCTTACCGACCCTGCTACCACCGAGAGTGACTGCTACGGACCCGACTATAATAAAGTCAGGCTTTGGAATATCGTCCAGCCCTACTTTCACTCCATATTTGAAAGAGCCTCTTATGGTCGAGGCGAACCTATAATTTTTCCCAGGCACTGTTCCAGGCTTAACAAATAGGAATCCATCCCTTAGTCTAGGTGTCGGAGTCAACAGGTTCTTTCCAGACTTCAAAACCAGTTCGCGGAGAGGTCTCTGGGGAGAGTCTGGATTAACCTTCACAGTCTCAGCCCTAGCAAACTCCTCAATATCAAGAATCCTCTCAGCAGCCCTCTCTGAACCTTCAAAGTTAGGTATGCGACCATATATGGGCATGGGAGGCCTCGCTACACCATTCTCCTCCATGAGCCGCCAGACAAGCCTCCTAATATCCTCCTTAGACTGGAAGGTTGAGTCTAGATGTTTCATGTCAAACTACCTTGAGTAGAGTTAATGCTTTAACCCTCTCTTTTCTATGGGTGAAGGGGTGATATGCGTAATGAGCATGGAGATAGTTCACCTTGACGGTTGGCGTTTCAAGGCTGAGTGTAGAAGCCACCATGTATTCTCAGACCAGCCTATTGAGGAGGATGGTGGAGACACCGCTATGACACCAGTAGAGCTCTTCATCGCATCGATAGGGTTCTGCATAGGGGTCTACACTAAACTCTTCTGCGATAGACACAAAGTACCCTCCGAAGGCTTGGAAATCCATCTTGAGTGGGAGATGGCTGAGAGCCCAAGCAGGGTAGGTAAGATCAAAGTGGAGATAAAGTTTGCTGGCGAGGTCGATTCGAAATCAGCAAATTCTATTCTAAGATTTGCAAGACATTGCACAATTCACAATACCTTAACGAATCCTCCGAAGATAGACGTAATGCTAAGCCCCTTGACCAAGAAAAGTCCAGGAGAAAAAGTCACCTAACAACTTTCTCTATCTTTAACTCAAGAATATCTGTTGCACCAGCCTTCTTCAGTTTAGGTATCAGTTGGACAACCTGATCCTCATTCACAGCAACCTCGACAGCGTATCCTGCCTCTTCACCACCATAAAGTTTGGAGATGGTTGGGCTCTTCATCGCCGGAAGGATCTTCATAACATCGCCCATAAGTTCCTCCTGAACATTCATCTTGAGCAGCCTTACGCCCCTTGCATCCCGTGCACCTTCAACCAGAGAGACTAATCCAGCGATCTTCTCCCTCCTCCAAGGGTCTTTCAAGCTATCCCTATTCGCTATTATGCGGGCTGTAGATTCGAATAGCCTATATATTATCCTCCAACCGTTTTCCCTGAGGGTTGCGCCTGTCTCAGTACAGTCTACTATGAGATCAGCTACCTCTATGAAAGTCTCTGTAGCTCCGTATGACCTTATGAACCTGTATGGTATATTGGGCATATGCTTCTCAAACAGGCTCCTTGTGAGATTCTCATATTCAGAGGCGACAACCGCCCTGCCCCTCTTCTCCTCATAAAGCTTCTCCTCAAACCTCTTGAAGACTCCGGACCCGGTCTGCTCATCTATCCCATATCTCTCAGGAACAGCCGCTACAACATCGACTCTCCCAACCCTTAGGTCTGCAAGCTCCTCGACATCTGCATTTGGTTCGAGAATCCAGTCCAAACCAGTTATCCCAACATCGTACCTTCCCTGTTCGACGAGGAGACTGATGTTTTGGGCTCTATGGATCCTTATGTCTAGGTCCCTGTCTCTCGACTCAACCCTATACGACCGTTCGCCCTTCACTGAGAGGTTGTAGCCAGCCTGGTCGAGAAGGCTTTTGACAGCCTCCCATAGGTGGCCTTTCGGAAGAGCCATCTTAAGACTCGGCATGACTCATCACAGATACGGATAAGAATGGTCGCTCTTCAATATTTCCCCTGCAAAAGCTCAAACAAAACATCGCGTAATGGTTGAAATATGGCATAGATACCTGTGATCTCGAAGATATTTACGATGCAGGAGGGTTGAAAGAGTTTGTCGATGAACGATTTGGAGTCGAGGATTCTTGAGGTCCTTGCAGGGAGGAGAAAGTTAACTCTTCAACCAGGGAACCTTGTGAGGGCAGCGGTTCTGGTCCCGATCATTAAGAGATCAGGTGAATATTGTATTCTATTCATGAAGAGACCTAAGAATATGAAACACCATCCAGGTCAGATATCTTTCCCAGGCGGAATATTTGAGGAGCATGATCTAAACCTGAAAGGCACGGTTATACGTGAGATGCATGAGGAGCTTGGGGTAGATGTAGATGACATAAAATTCTTGGGTGAGCTCGACGATTATGCGACTACCACTGGATTCCTGATATCTCCTTTCGTAGGAAGCATTCCTTACCCATATAACTTCAAGGTTAACAGGGAGGAGGTTGCTGACCTTATAATAGTTCCAATTGAAGATTTGAAGTCTCCACCCAAGGTCGGCTATATTGTACGTGAGGGGAAACCCCAGCCGGTTTATTACTATGAACTTCCTGAACATGTTGTGTGGGGAGCCACCGCAAGGATCTTAAAAAATTTTATAGATACAATCTTCAGCGCAGACCCCGCTTAAAAGAGGCGATCTACTTAGCTCTATCGAATCAATATTATGTTTTAAAGTAGTTGGACCCATGTTAAATATGGGAATAGATTAATATCGCCCAAGTCAGCTCCAAACTATTCAGATGGCTTGTACGTCTATACTACAGAGATGAAAGGGCAGGGTCAAGATCGTTTACAGTCACTTAACATGTTAGATGGAGGTCTCTAAGATTGTCTGCGGGGAGATTTTTCAAGCTTGTGACTGACTATGAGCCCAAGGGCGATCAGCCTAAAGCCATCAAGTTACTCTCTGAAGGTGTTAAAGAGGGTCTGAGATCCCAGACCCTGAAGGGTGCGACTGGAACGGGTAAGACATTTGTAATAGCCCATGTGATAGCTAATACTCAGAGGCCGACACTGGTTATCTCGCACAATAAGACTTTGGCGGCTCAACTCTACACCGAATTCAAAGTATTCTTTCCAGAGAATGCAGTAGAGTACTTTGTGAGTTACTATGACTATTATCAGCCTGAAGCATACATCCCTCAGACAGACACCTACATAGCTAAAGAGACCTCTATAAATGAGGAGATAGACAGGCTCAGACATTCAGCAACCCAATCCCTACTCTCAAGGAGAGATGTGATAGTTGTTGCAAGCTCATCATGCCTCTACGGTTTGGGTTCACCCCAAGAATATTTGAAGGTTGTATTACATCTCAGTAGAGGTCAATCGGTTAGCAGAAATGAGATTCTGAGCAGACTTGTCGACATGCAATATGATAGGAACGACGTCAACCTGAGCAGGGGCCGGTTCAGGGCGAGAGGTAACATTATTGAGATATGCCCTGTAAACCAGGAGACCGTGTTGAGGATCCAACTTATCGGCGAGAGGATAGGTGAGATCGTTGAACTCGACCCTGTGACAGGCCTACAGAGGTCTGTGAAGGAGTCGGCCTTCATATTTCCAGCCAAACACTTCGTAACCCCAAAGGAGGAGCTCAAGAGCGTTATAGAGTCTATTGAAGCTGAACTTGAGGAGAGGCTTCGAGAGTTGAGGGCTGCTGGGAAACTTCTGGAGGCTCAGAGGCTGGAGCAGAGGACCAGATATGACCTTGAGATGAT
>Ga0123519_10002355_pt1 | contig 32034 bp, 27 predicted proteins | sample YelNatPaOPRAMG02_FD_87396 | JGI IMG/M metagenome (GOLD analysis project Ga0123519, IMG submission 87396) | Hot spring microbial communities from Yellowstone National Park - Yellowstone National Park OP-RAMG-02 (version 2) | ecosystem: Environmental > Aquatic > Thermal springs > Hot (42-90C) ... | reverse complement strand
CAATTGCTATACAATACTATACACCCGATGTGAAGGGAATAAACTTATGAAAAAAATATCCAATCTAAATCCTTTCAGACCCGGCAATGGTTTAATACCTCCTTATCTTGCTGGTAGGAACCAGGATCTTCTATTATTTAAGAAATCTCTTGATATTGCTCTATCACTTCCACAGAATTTAGTAATCTCTGGACTGAGAGGAACTGGTAAAACTGTTTTCCTAATGAATTTAGAAGAAATATGCCGTGAGAAGAAATGGCTTTTTGTAAGAAGAGAATTTAACCGTCAATTCTGTAATGAGCAAAAGTTCCTCTATGCACTTCTAACTGATTTAGTTACAAAAGTAGAGGGAGCGTCATTAGTCAAAAAGGTCAGAAAAAAACGAATTGGTTTTGCTGTTTCAGATGAAGATATTATCAATGGTGATTTTGCTGATAAACTTTTATCTGAATACAAAGGACCGTTAGTAGACCGTATGGAATTGATTTTGAAAGAACTTTACTCAGAGATAAATAAAGCAGGTTTTAACGGGTTGGTTTTTTTATACGATGAGTTCCATTTCATAGAAGATAATAAAGTATCTGACAATTTTCCTTTATCTCTACTTTTAGAAGCATTTTCACATGTTCAGCAAAAAGGACTACGATACTACTTAGTATTATCTGGACTCCCTACTTTGACAGGTAATCTGGTAGAAGCAAAAACTTATGCTGAGAGAATGTTTCAAGTAAGAACATTCAAAGAGTTAAGTCCGAAAGATTCAGTAGAAGCAATAAAACAACCGCTGAGACATACAAAATTTAACTTCAGTGAAAAACTAATAGATAGATTAGTAAAAGAAACTGGAGGATATCCTTATTTTATCCAGTTCTACTGTTTTCATCTCATTGATAACATACCTAAGAAAGACATTAATAAAAATGATTTTGAAAAAATATATCCATTTTTATTGAAACAGCTTGATGAAAGTTTTTTTTACGGAAGATTCACTCGGCTTTCAAATACGGAGCGGGAGATATTATCTAAGATGCTAGATTTACCCGAAGAATTAGAGGTATCGGAAATAAGAAAAAGAATAAAGAAATCCAGAGGGGCAATTAATTTGCTACTCAATAATCTTGTTGAGAAAGAGATATTATACAGAGTAAAAAGGGGTTGTTATTCTTTTACTTTACCTATGTTCAAGGAATTCCTTGTTAGAAATTTGTAGACCGTAATATGTATAGTAATTATATATATACAATGCTATACAACTGAAAAAGGTGACGATTAGGTGATAATTGACTTGTAAGGCATTGTAATGACCAGTATGGCTTTTAGGATATCGGACATTTATCAGACATCTAATATATCTAACAAAGAGTATTTACAGAGAAAATAACAAAATTATAAAAAATAGGCACTCTTTGTTATTTTGGAATCCAAATGGGGAAAAATTATATTGAGAATACAGGAAAAATGCATTAAATAAATGGAAATTATTTTGGTTAGCAGGATTGAATAATAACTCAATTTTTTCTATAATAAATAAATAGATTTTTTAATTTATACTACCTATGCTAAACTACTACTATAAAAGAAACATATACTCAAGTAAATACAAATTATATTGGTGTATCTTGAATTTCAGACTCAGTCAGAAAGTGGTATTATCCGAACTCGTTTCTTATATGAACTAATTAACGGAAATCAGGAGTAAATGTAATGATAAAAATTATTCAAAAGTTTCTATCTATGTTAATTATTTTTCTTATATCGGGATGCATTAGTACAAGAAGTATTAGATACGAAACGATTGTGCGACCACCTAAACCCCCAGATTACACTATAGAAATACTTGACATTGCGAACATAAATCGTCCTTATAAGGTCATAGGAGTAGTGCAAGCAAACGCCGGAAAATTACACAGTACAGCGGATACAATTGATTACTTGAAAGCCGAAGCAAGAAAAATGGGAGGTGACGCATTAATTGATCTACAACAGGTACCGTCCAAAGGAGGTGTTATTGCACCTGCTGGGAATATGTACGTTTATGGAAATGTGAGGGAGATTTGGAGTGCTAAAGTAATTGTGTGGGACCAGCCATAACTTCTGTTAATAGCGTGTTTGGGGTTCTCTTCGCATATCCAAATTTATTGATCACTTCGCAAACATGTCAACCGTTATATGAAATTTTGCCATTAATTTTAAAAGGAGAATGACTACAATGGAGATAGGACGATTAAAAACCAAAGGTACAACTATGATAGAAAGAGCAGAAAGTCAATTCTGGGCTTATTCGATAGATAAAGAAAATATTCAACAAGGATTGATTTTACTGGATAATGTTCAATTTATTTATGAATTGTCTTTAGCAGAATTAGAATTGAAATCTTTAGGTATTGATTTTGAAGTGACAAATGGATTAAGAGAATTTAGAATTCTAAATAAATCAGATGAACATATAAAGTTAATAAAGAAAAAAGGGGCGTATTACAAAAGTATTGATGGACAATTTACAGATTATTTTCACATCATTCAAAATAATAGAACTCATTCTGTTAATCAATATCTAACTCATTGGATTTACCCATATAAAGGTAAATTCCATCCTCAAATGATTAGGGCACTACTAAATATTATAGGATTAAAAGAAGGCGATACAGTTCTTGATCCTTTTTCGGGAAGCGGGACCACTGCACTTGAAGCACAACTTTTAGGAATAAATTTTATCGGCATAGATATTTCACCACTCTGTGTTATTCAGGGAAAAGTTAAAACAGAATCAATTTATGTGATAGAAGAGATAAAAAAAATAAAAAATGAAATTTCAGCAAATGTTGTTCCAAATTTATTCCAAACCAATGAAAATTACTATGATTTCTTAGATAAATTAACAAAAAATGAGAAAGTAAAAAATTTTTATATATTAGCGCGTTTACTTGCTGTAAGTGATAATTCACGCAGAAGTCGTGATTTTATTAATTCTTTTCTTAAAAATGTTGATTTAATGTTAGATTCAGTAAAAGATTATATTCAGATAAAAGAAAATTTAAACTTAAAACTAGGAGATGTAAAGATTGAAGTTGGAGATTCAAGAAAAATAAAATTGCAGGATAATTCAGTAGATGGAATAATCACATCTCCGCCTTACTCAATTGCACTTGATTATGTTCAAAATGATATTCATTCGCTAAAAGATTTGGGATACGATGTTTTAAAAATGAGAGATGATTTTATTGGAGTAAGAGGAAATGGAAGAAATAGAGTCGAACTTTATAATGAAGATATGAAAAAATCATATAAAGAAATGTATAGAGTGCTAAAACCTGATAAGTATGCTGTTATAGTTATCGGCAATGCTACTTATCAAGGACAGGAAATAAAAACTGCTGAATTCACCATTAAATACATGGAAGGTCTTGGATTTCGGTTAGAAAAGAATATAAATAAAATAATCTTTGGACTTTATAATGTAATGAAAAAGGAAAATATTTTAATTTTTAAAAAGGTGAAATAAAAAATGGGAAAAGTAACAATTTATTTAAAAAGTTATAATGAAATAATTGAAGATGCAAAAAGACGATATGAAGAAATTTTAAAAATTTTTGAAAAAGGTGAGGAAGATGGATAATAGCGAGGAATATATAAAAAAACTTGAAAACATCATAAAACAAATGCTCCTGCCATTAAAAGATATTCCTTTTAATCTGGTTATTGAGGCAATGACTGGCAAAAAAGTTTTATCTTTTGATTTCACAAAGCAAGAACATCAAGAGGTATTAGGATTATTAAAACAATCTGCTGTAAATGCAGGAAAAGAGATAAATAAAGCAGGCATCTTAAGACCGAGACCAAATGAGGTTGGGAATGAGATAGAACCGTATGCCAGGAATGCATTAAACTCATTAGGTCTGAATGCCGATATTCCGGTAGGACCGAGCGGACGAAAAAAGGCAACTGGTTATCCTGATATAATATTCTGGTATAAAAACTTACCATATTATCTGGAATGTAAAACATATAATATCGAGAATATAGCAACAACACAGAGAAGTTTTTATTTTTCACCTTCAGATGAATTTAAAGTAATCCACGACACACTTCATTTTATATTATCTTATGAAGTTTATGTCGCCGGAGAAATGGGGAATAAACATATCTATAAATGTAAACATTATAAAATATTATCTATAGAATCTTTATCTCTGGATGTAAAGTATGAATTTAACTCAGATAATAAGAGAATGTATTCTGGTAAAGACGGAGCAATTGTATTAGAAGAAGGAGAGATTGGATAGAAAAATGTCAATACTTCATATAACCCAACATAAAAATTTCGCTATTACTCATTCAAAATTTTTTGGCAAAAAATCTTTTATCCGCAAAACATTATACTTGAAATAATAAAAAAGGAAATTGATACCTTGTCAAAACTCTAAACCTATGAATTTAACCGAAGTAATGTATTGCAAATTTTTGACACATAAACTGTCTATACTGGACTAAGCATTTTTAGATGCGGTTTAAAAAAACGGGAATAATATTAATACATAATTTTGATGATTTATCATGGGTAGGACGGACAAAACTTGTCCCAAACCAATAATGGGAGGTGAATATGCAGAATACAGAAAAACCAAAATTTTGTGTATTAGGTGCCGGACACGGCGGTCTGGCAATGGCTGGACATCTTGCAATAATGGGTTTTGAAGTAAATCTTTATAATCGTAGTGAAGAAAGAATACGACCGATTAAAGCACGTGGCGGTATAGAAGTTTTGGGTGAGGTGACAGGATTCGGAAGATTGAAACTTGTTACCAGTGATATAGAAAAAGCAATAAAAGATGTAGACTTATTAATGGTTGTGGTACCAGCAACCGCACATAGGTCTATAGCAGAAACCTGTGCGCCTTATTTAAAGGATGGACAGATTATTGTCTTAAATCCAGGTCGCACTTTTGGTGCTTTGGAATTCAAACAGATTCTAAAAGAGAAAAAATGTTCAGCAGATGTGATTATATCAGAAGCACAAACATTGATTTATGCTTCAAGAATGATAAATCCCGGTCAGGTAAGAATATTTCGTATAAAAAATTCTATTCCTATTGCTTCTATCCATGCATACAAAATTCCTGATGTCCTTAAAGTTATAAATATAGCATTCCCGCAGTTTGTTCCAGGAGATAATATTTTCAAGACAAGTTTCGATAATATAGGAGCGGTTTTTCATCCAGCAATATGTGTACTGAACTCTGGTTGGATAGAAGATAAATCTGATTTTCAATTCTATATACAGGGTTGTTCTGTATCAGTAGCACAAGTACTTGAAAGAATGGATGCTGAAAGGGTAGCGGTTGCTGCTGCATTAGGAATAAGGGCTACCACTGCACGAGATTGGCTTTATCTTGCCTATGATGCTGTAGGAAAGAATCTCTATGAATCTATGCAATCTAATCCCGGGTATAGAGATATTATGGCACCAACAACTTTAAATATCCGTTATATTACTGAAGATGTGCCAATGAGCCTGGTCCCGATTGCTTCAATAGGTGATATGTTTGGTATTCCTGTTCCTACAATCAAAAGTATAATACATCTTGCATCAATAATACATAATGTGGATTATTGGAAAGAAGGAAGGACAGTAGAAAAACTTGGTATTACCGGGATGTCTGTTAAGGAACTAAGGCTTCTGGCGATTGGTGAAGAAAATCAAGACACAGGAGAAAAAGTATAAAATGGAACAACCGAAGAACAAAAAAATACTTGGTGCTTCTTTAGGAACCTGTGTTCATGTTGCTGGTATTTATAATTTTTTAAAATTAGCTGCTGAAGAAAATTATCAAACAATATTTTTGGGTCCTGCTATATCTCCTGAAAACTTAGTTATCGCTATAAAAGAGCATCAGCCCGATTTAGTAGCAGTAAGTTATCGTCTTACACCAGAGACCGCTAAATTTTTATTTAAGGAATTGAAAGAGGAAATTGATAAAAACAAAATAGTTAATATAAAATTCATTTTTGGTGGGACAGAACCAGTAGCAAAAGTAGCTGAACAATTCAATATTTTTGAAAAAATATTTTATGGTAGAGAATCAATAGAAGAAATAAGAAATTACTTAAAAGGAATTTCTCTAAAAGAAAGCAATGTAATATATGCTAATAATCTTGTAGATAGAATTAAACAAACATATCCGTATCCACTTATCAGACATCATTTTGGTCGCCCCAATCTTGAAGAGACAATAGAAGGTTCAAAACTTATTGCTGAAGCAAAAGTATTAGATGTGTTGTCAATTGCCCCTGACCAGAATGCACAGGAACATTTTTTTCAGCCTGAATTAATGAACCACACTCAGAATGGTGCAGGCGGAGTCCCTTTGAGAAAACCGGATGATTTAGAATCTATTTACAAAGTTACACGATGCGGAAATTATCCGTTATTACGATGTTATGCCGGGACAAGAAATTTAATCAAATGGGCAGATATGTGTGTTAGAACAATCAATATTGCTTGGGGTGCTATACCTTTGTGCTGGTATAGTGTCCTGGATGGTCGTTCAAACAGACCCATAGAAGATGCAATAAAAGAAAATCAGGAGACGATAAAATGGTATGCAAAAAGAAAGATACCTGTAGAAGTGAACGAATCACATCAATGGAGTTTGAGATATGCTTCTGATAGTTTAGCAGTAGCAATGGCATTCATTGCAGCGTATAATGCTAAAAAATTAGGTGTCAGATATTATGTGTCCCAATATATGTTCAATACGCCATCGGGTATTTCACCTATTATGGATTTAGCCAAAATGCTAGCAAAAGATGAACTGATAAATAGTTTAGTTGATGAAAATTTTACTGTGTTTCGTCAGGTAAGAGCCGGGCTATCAAGTTTATCTACAGATTTTTCTATCGCTAAGGGACAACTATCTGCATCAACTGTCTTAAGTCTGGCTATGAAACCACATATATTACATGTAGTAGGGTTCAGCGAAGCAGACCATGCAATAACTGCAGAAGAATTAATAGAAAGTTGTAAAATTGTTCACGGAGTGTTGAAGAACTCGCTTTACAGTTTTCCTGATTTGAAATTGGACCCAACAGTAGTGGCAAGGAAAGAAGAACTTATAAAAGAGGCCAAAGTTCTTTTGGAAGCAATAAAAAATACAGGAAAAGGAATAAGTGAAGATCCATTGTGTGATTATAAAGTCCTGTCTTTATCAATTACAAAAGGATTATTAGATGCTCCTCACTTGCAGGGAAATAAATTTGCCAGAGGAGATATCAAAACAAAAATTATTAATGGTAAGTGCTGTATTGTTGATGAAAACGGAAAAATTATCTCTGAATCAGAACGAATAAAAGGTTATTTTTTTTGAGAATTGTTGTTAATTTTTGTATAATATGTTTATTGGAATTTGTTATTTTCTTAATCTTAAAGAGATATAAAAATTATTGATTTTAATATGTTTTTATTGTATTTTATGATATTTAATAACAACTGAAGTAGGGCGATGAGGTTCGCCATACAACTACCCGAACAAAATAAGGGTTGATAACCTCTACTTGAATAATTTAAGTAGAGGTTTTTTTGTTTAACAGTTAAAGTTAACCTAATATGAAAATAATCTTAATCAGACACGGACAAACAGAATGGAATAAAGAAAAAATATTCAGAGGTAGAATTGATGTCCCTCTTGATAATGTTGGTATCAGACAGATAAACGCTATTGCAAAAAGAATATTATCTTCATTTGAAATAAATACTATATATTCAAGTCCTCTTATCCGTGCTTTAATGACAGCACAGGCTATTGCAAAGCCACTTAATCTCAATATTAAAATTGATGATAGACTTATTGATTTTAATTTCGGTGAATGGCAAGGTCTAAGTTTAGAAAAAGTTAAAGAGAAGTATTCTCTACTATATCATAAATGGACTACAGAACCACATTTAACAGAAATTCCAGGTGGAGAGAATTTGAATTCTGTCAGGACAAGAATAACAAAATTATTAAATGAAATTGTAGAAAAAGAACAGGGTGATATAGCAATAGTTTCTCACAGGATAGTGAATAAGGTTATAATCTGCACAACACTTTCTTTAGATAATTCTTATTTTTGGAAAATAAAACAGGATGTAGCAGCAATAAATGTTATTGAATACAATGACGGGATATTCATTATATCATCTTTGAATGATACATGTCATTTAATGACACTTAAACAAAACAGAGAAACAGCAGATTTTTAATTATGGAAAAACATCAGACCTATTTTAACCTTTTAGATGCATTAAAAGAAAAAGGGTGTCCCATTTGTTTCCTTATCAAGAAAAAAATTCATAAATCAATGGAAAACTTTTTATACGAGAATGTGAATGACCCCGAAACACGTAAAAAAATAAGAGAATCTTTTGGCTATTGCGCACTTCATTCCTGGCAACTACAAAAATTCGGAGATGGACTCGGTTTAAGCATAATCTATGAGGACTTATTAGGTATACTTAAAAATAAGATTGAAGAATTTACCAGTAAAAAAAACAAATATAATTTATTTAAGAAACAGTTAAATCTGCTAACAAATAACATTAAATTAAGTTATCACGAAAAAACTAAACGGAGTTGCCCGATATGTAAAGAGATGAGAGATACTGAGAAAATATATATCTCATCATTTATAGAATATTTTAATGATATAGAATTTAATATTAATTACGAATCATCATTCGGGCTCTGTCTACCCCATTTTATATCAACTATAAAATTGTGTAAGAACGAAAGCATAATAAAAGAATTATGTAAAATTGAAATAAAAAAAATAGAGTTGTTACAACAGGAATTAATTGAATTTCAACGTAAACATGATTACCGATTTTCATATGAAGGTTATGGTAAAGAAAAAGATTCATGGATTAGAGCAATAGAAAAACTGATTGGAAAAGAAGGTATATTTTAGTTCGGTTATGTTTCTATAGTTAACACAATATTTAACAGACAATTAAGTTTGTTATGAATAAAAATATACTAACTTTGCTCTAAAATATACTCCTATTATTTGATTAGGGCAATTTTTCGGGTATACGGTTTATCGTTAATAACCAGGCAACATATATATACACCGGAGGCAACCATTTGATTACTGTCGTTCCTGCCATCCCAGTCAATACCATATCTGCCTGGAATAGTTATTTCTTGCTGTGGTATAAGTTCACGAATAAGTTCTCCATTGATATTGTAGATTCTTAAACTTATTTTTGATTGTTTCTCTATTCCGTAGATTATTCTTGTTGATTGTTTATTCGGATTGAATGGATTAGGGAAATTATAAAATATTCCTGACTTGTATCCTGTTCCTGTTACAACCGGGGATGTCATGGTAAGTGATTTAACTATCAAATCATCAACCCAGAATATACCGTTTCCTGAACCACTGAACTCAACAGCAAATTCAGTAGCGTTTGATGATAGATAATAATACCGTATTTTACGCCAACCACCCGGATAATTTCTCGTATCAACAACACCGTAATAATTCGGTGGACTGAACCAGTAAGGACCGGCTCCGTTATTACGATAAACTATATACGGTCTAACATTGTATGAATCCGACCCGTTATCAGCATCAATTTTTATCCATGCTATAATTTCATATAATTTATCCTGTTCACAAGGATAGAATATTGTACGAATTGTTCCTGTTGATACCTGTTTCCCAGAATAATTACCACTGTGTTTTATAATATTATCAACAGAATAAACTGAGTCCCAACCGATGTTAGTCCCTGTTTCAAATCCAGAGTTGGTCAGATTTATATCTGATATTGCAGGCGGAAGTGTATCAATAACTCTGAAATATTTTGCACCCCATTCGGGATATTCTGCTGTATATTCTGTATACATATAATACACAGATGTAAGTTGTAATAAACTCGGATTAGTTTCGTCATCAGTATATATCATTGATATCCTGTCATAGTTAGTGCCACCATCCGGTAAACTCTGGTTATAGCCACCTGTTATACCAACATAATAATTTATTCTGTCAATAAACCCGGATTCACGGGATGTATCAAGCACAAATTTTGAATAATCAGATTTTTTTTGTTCATTATCTAATCTGAACCCATATGCAGTAATCCATAATGAACTTGTGTAATCTTTGTATTCATCAGCAATATATTTCAAGTATCGTATTGCTGTCGGATAATGCCAGATATTAGTTTTATTTGATGGATCCTCATTATATCCTTCATGCATCAGCCAGTGATAATTTATTCTATCAAAATATCCTTTACACCCTAACTGATATAATTCATCAAGATGATGAAATGCTGATTGCCAGATACCATCAATAACAACAAGTATATTCGGATTAAATGATTTTACTGTTTGATATGCTGATTTTAATATATTAGCATAAAACCAACTCGGGTCACGGTCATACGATAAATAATTATCTGCTGTCGGCTCTTCATTAGTTATTTCAACTGCTTCAACAATCCCTGAATGACGGTTTTCACAATATCGTAATAATTCAGTTAAAAATTCAGTATATTTTGATGGTTGGAATGATAACGATTTATCAGTAATTTCTCTTGACCATAGCGGTGAATCGTATACACACAATGATACTCTGGCACCAGTTATGCTCGCGTTATCAATAGGTGTAGCAACAGATGACCAGTTAAAAATATTGTCTGTCGATTCGATTACTGACCAGTTACACATTATACGGTATCTATCAATACCAGCAGATTTAAATTTTTCGCATACTGTTAATGGCCAGTTGAAACAGCATATACCATACGGATGCGAATAATCAGTAACCTGCGCACCAGTAATTTTAGGTATAGACAGAGAGACAATAAAAACAATTGATAAAATATTTTTCATTTTATTAATGATGCTCCAATAACAGCAGATTTTTCTTTCAGTTTACTTACAACAATTTTAGTTTTTATATTATCAATATTCCTTCTCATCTCTTTATAAAAAAGATTATATGATAAACTCAATGAACCACCTAATATAAATATTTCCGGGTCAATAACACGATTAATAACAGAAATAATCCAACCTAACCATTTCCCATATTCATTCCATACAGAAATAGATTTTTTATCTCCTGAATTTGCTAAATATGCTGATTCTTTAGCATCAACAGTCCCTGTCTGCTCAGTTATATATCTCGCACTTAATATATCTTCAAGAACTAAATTGTTACCCAATTTTATATCAAATATTTCGCCACAATGCCATGTTGAGCCACGACGCAGCTGTCCGTCAAGTATAATACCGCAACCTATTCCTGTCCCGAGTGTTAACCCTACACAGTCAGAATAATTCTTACCTGCTCCACAGATATGTTCTCCTACAATAAAACAATTAGCATCATTCTCTAATCTAACCGGTATTCTGTATTTATTCTCAATATATTCCTTTATATCTCTATGTTCAAGTAATTTCAAGTTCGGACAATTTTTTGTTGTGCTTTTCCCAGATATACCATCCGGGATAGCCGGAATACCAATTCCAATACTTTCTATTTCATCTGTTAACAAATTGGTTATCGATTCTTCTATATCAGTTAATACATCTCTGTCATTAAACGGATTTCTAAATTGTTTTTTATGTTCTCTTAATATTGTCCCGTCCGACAATACTATAGCACTGTATACTTTTGTCCCACCGATATCTATCCCGAGATTCTTTCTATGTTTTTTAGTTACCATCAGATTATTCTACTGTAGTGATTTTACTGCATTTTCTGAATTTACCAGGAACCAAACCTCTATCCTGTGCCATATACGCTAATAATAACTCATGAGGAACAGCAACAGTTATAGGGAAAATACGTTCTAATCCGGGACTAACTTCTATACTGTAAATATTTGATTCTGCTCTAATCTTTTTAGCAGTAAAAACAACTATTTTACTGCCAGATTCTGACATATCTCTAACTAATTTTTCTATCAAAATACCATTGTGCCCTTCAGGTATAAAACATACAGCATAATGATTCCTGCCAGTAAGTTCAAAAGGACCGTGTCTAAAACTGCCACCAGTAAACGCTGTTGCAGATATACCTACTCCTTCCATCCAAGTAAGTGAACATTGCATTGCTGAAACAGAAACAGGACCGCGTGCAATAAAATGAAGGTAGGTAGCTGATTTCAAAAACTTTGATGCTCCTTTTATCTCATCTTTTCTGTTAATAAAAAAGTTATTCATTTCATCTGCACATTTAATAAAGTGTGTCATTAACCGGGTTACTGGTAGACCAACAATTTTATTACATAATAAAAGTAAAATCGCTAAAGTATTAGTATATGTTTTATTTGATATTGATACTTCATTACCTGCTAATATTGGTAAACTTAATTCAGAATATTTTGCTATTGAAGATTCTGAATTGTTAGTTATAGATATTATACGACTATGTTTCTTTAATCGCTCAACACATTTCTTGGTTTCTATACTTTCACCTGATTGCGATATCGCAATAACTACATCGTTGTTCGTAACTGAATTTATCGCATAATGAAGAAATTCGCCTGCATCCCATATAGAAGGCACAATCTTTGTTTTGGTAACTAATATATCTCTTATAATTAACGGAGCAAAACATGATGTGCCCATCCCAATAAATATTAGTGAACGAGTAGTTTTGGGACTAATCAATTCTGGTATTTTATTCAGTAATTTATTACCTTCAGAATTAGTATAATAGTTAACAAGTTCTTTTAATGCATTACTCTGCTGTCCAACTTCTTCTATAAACGACATAATCGTAATTCTCCAACTTAAAACTCAATAATCAGTTTTATCACATCTGATGCTGAAACCAAAAATTTTAACTTGTTCCTTCTTGATAACTTCAAACAACTTTTTTCTGTATCCACTAATTCCAATCTCTTTATACTCTGTTCTGTGTTGATTTCTGTTTCAACCGACTTATTACTATGGTTAACTAATATTACCAGAGCTCTATTACCATTTCTATATACTCCTGACTCTATCTCAGGATTTATACATCTCAGTTCAGATTTAATACCTGATGATTGTGCGATATCAAAATACAATTTATGTAAATTATATTCAGTGATGGCTTTCTGGTCATGATTAGATGCAATAATTGCTTCTATTGGGTAAGTAACCAAGTATGATTTACCATTACCTAACTGGCTCATTATCAGAAATGGTATCCTGTGTTCTGTTTCAGCAATAACTCTACTTCTTTTAGGTTTTATCACAAGTATACTTTTACCAGGATAATATTCGTTATCAAGTTTATCCTTGTATCTATCATCCTTGTATCCAATTTTCAGTTTATCATTAACAAAAACATTACCGTGAACTTCAATCCCGAATAACTCGTTATAAGAAGCAGCTAACTGATTTAATCCTGAGTAGGAACAATATAGCGTTCCTCCATTCTTGACATAATCCGCTAATAGATACCATGTGCTTGTTGTATATCCACCAATTGCAGGTATAAACACAGGTTGATTATGTGTTGCTGTAAACTGTTCTTCCCATATGAAATTTACAAATAAGCCCGCACTCCTTAAAACCATATAAGAATGATATATTGGTGCCCATACACTGTTTATCTGTTCATAATAATTCTCTGGTATTAATATTGTGATATTATTCCTGACAGGAACCCATTTATGAATAGATATTTTGTCAATAAATTTTGAAAATTTTGATAATTCTTTACCTGCTGGTTTTAGTGTCCCATCTTTCCTTGATATCCCGAAATATGGTTCATGAATACTGGTATTAAGAACCTCTTTTCTGTGTATGGAAACATCGTAATCGTTCCAAACCCAAGGTAATGTCCCAAACGATCCGTTTATTAGATTACTGTATAAAGTTACTCTATAATAATTTGCTATACTCTCTTCACTCGCATATGCATTACTGCCTCCAGGTGCTTCAGCAGAAAAAACACCTTTATTAAATAAATCGTTGAACCGAACATTCCAGCCAACAAAATAAGTATTCCTGAATGAATGATAGAATTCTGTTGACATATACGGCGGATAACAGGTTACTGTCATACAATCAAGTATTTTAGCCATATTCCTGACATTTATTCCCCAGTGATTACTACTTATATGTGAAAACCCGACATTAACACAGTGATAATTATCAATCTCTTTTATCCCGGTATATATCCTTCTTACCCAGTTCTCTATAAGTTCTTTTTTATACGGTAATGGGTCACTGTTCGGTAATATACTGTAAAATTCCGGTTCATCACAGATATCCCAACATAAAATATTAGGTCTGTTTTTAAATTTTTTCACAAATTGTTTTACATTATTCACAGCGTATGTTACCATAGGTTCCGTCAGGAAAGAACGCCCTTTACGCCACCTAACATCATAAAATTGTGTGCAGGTACCGACTAAAAAGAATGGCATAACGAATAATCCGTTCTTTTCTGCTGTTGTTAAAAACCAATCAAATTTTTTGAATATTTCAGGATTATATTTACCGGGTCGCGGTTCTGAATATTCCCAGTGAACAGGTATCCTGACAGCATTCAGTCCGTATTTAGAAATATTTTCTAAATCATTCTTTATTAGTTCAGGACGCCAATCTTCCCAGAAATTGGTACAGATGTGTCTTGATACATAATTTACGCCTACAATATATATGGGCTTATTATCAATAACAAACCCTTTTTCCGGATACCATTTACATATCTGTCCATTTCTAAAAACCATTTTCATAGTATCAATTATACAAAATATTTTATGAGAAGCAAAATATTATATTATTTGACAAATAATTTTTTTTATCGTAAATTTAATATAATGAAATTACACTTAAACAATATTTTTTCTAAATCAATAACAATCCCATTAATTTTATTTTCTATCTCTTTTCTTATACGTATCCCATTCACAAGTTCATCACCAAATGCATGGGATTCAGCAGAATATCTTAACTGGTGTAAAGAATTCTTACATTTAGGTAGTATCCCTGTATCCCGACTACAATATTGTCATCCATTGTATTTTGTTTTAATTTATATATCATCACTAATTTCTGCTATTGTTACTGGCTCACTTAATTTTGAAAAATCGGCTATTTTTGTATCAGTTCTATTGGGTGCATTGAGTATTATTCCGATGTATTATATAGGATTATATATATTCAAAAATAAAATATTATCTGTGGCTGCTTCATTACTTTTTTCGTTCTGTCCGGTGATATGGTTTTACAGTGTTGAACTTATGTCGGATATATCATCAATATTCTTTATTCTATTAGGAATATGTTATACATTAAAATGGTATGAAAATAATAAACCTGTTGACTTATTCATAGCCAGTGTTTTAATCGGATTGACACCACTTATAAGAATTGCAAACTTTTTTGTTTATCCAGTATTCTTTTTTCTTGTTGTTGTTAAATGTATAAATAAAAAAACTGTTTATCCTATCATTAACTCAGTTGTGGTATTTATTCCGTATATTCTGCATATATTATGGGGACTGTTTATTAGCGGGTTAACAATACAATTCTTGTTTCATACAACAAATCAGATGGAAATGTCTGTTGGACGACTATTCACTGTTGATTCATGGTTAGAATTTATCAAACTCTGTTTCAGTTCAATGACTATTGTTTTAAGTATATTGTTTTTTATATTTTTATTATTCGTTTATCCTGTTATGTTGATTCGTAATCACCGAGACCCACTTTTTTTTAATTTAACAGTTGTTCTTGTATGGCTATTACCGTATTTTTTATACTGGAGAACAGTATGCTCTGTAAACCAGCATGTGCGTCTGATAATCCCCATTATTCCACCAGCAATAATATTTATCGCATATACAATCTGGAAATTAATAGAAAAAGGATATTCTTATTTAAATAAAAATATTTTTAAATTTTTCTGGGTTATAACTGTGTTCGGGGTCTTGATAACAATTCTAATTGATTATGTATTAATGTATCATACTGGTTACTTTGACTTGATTAATAAATTAAAAGTTTATTTAAATAAAACAAATCTGGCCACATCAGTATCAACTTTTACTTTTGTTGCCCTGATAACAAGTTTATTAGGATATAGATTTATTTTAAAAATAGTTAAAAAGTTTAATAATCATAGATTGAAATATATTTTTTTTATTATGATAATCTCATATATAATACTGCATCTCACAATATTTACTGTTCCGCTACTTGAATTATGTCATATTAAAATCCAGCATGAGAAATCCGAAGCAATCTGGTTCGCAGATAATACACCAAGTAATTCGTTAATAATAGCGGGTCACGAATGGCCATTTGTTAAATTTTATGCTGGTCATCCAAGTAACAGGAAAATAGTATATGTCCTCTATGAAGATACTGTTATCAATGAGATAAAAAAAGCAGTCAGAACAGGTAAGAAAATATTTGCATGTTCAAATTACTGTGTTGATGGATTTAAATCCAAATTCAGTGACAGGTTTATATTCAAAATAATAGATATAATTCCTGGTAAAAATATACGTAATCAATACGACCCTGATTTCATTTACTTATGCTACGCTACATATAAAAATTCGTATGATATTCCTGTATACGAAATTGAACCTGTTACAAAATAGTAATTAAATAAACCATATAACTGTTTAATTTGATAAAAAAATTATCTTAATAATAAAATGGAAACCATATGAAAGATAAAATTGATGTATTTAATGATACAGTCCAGAAAAACCTTAAATGGAACTTTGTTATGCATTCTCTGGACGGTATTTTTTTTAAAATTGGTGTCTGTTTTTCTGATTACGGAACAATTTTACCATCATTTGTTGCTAAAATGACAACATCAAATGTGTTAATAGGGTTAATTACTTCTATACAGACAATTGCCTGGTTCTTACCACAGATAATCTCAGCATATTTTACCGAATCAAATAAATTAAAGAAACCACTTGTCCTTAAAATGGGTATCGGACAACGTCTACCATGGCTACTGATGGCTATATCTACACTATTTTTAGCTTCAAAATCACCTGGAATTGCATTAACTGTGTTCTTTATCTGTTTTTTTACTGCTATGTTTAGTGGCGGTATACAGATGCCGATATGGATGGATTTTGTTGCACGGACAATGCCTGTTAACTGGCGTGGACGCCTATTCGGAGCAAGAGAATTTATCGGCGGTATTGCTGGTATCGGTGTCGGCGTGATTGTTGCATATATTCTTGAGAAACTATATTTCCCAACTAACTATACAATCTGTTTCATGATGTATTTTTTCTGGACAAGTATTTCATACATATTTGTTGCACTGGTTCGCGAAGAACCGTATCCGATTATCAGACAGCGGACAACTTTTAAAGAATATCTGAAGAATATCAAAAGTATTATTACTGAAAACAAGAATTACGGACTGTTCCTGTTGTCTCAGATACTGTTACGGTTCATTATTATCTCATCTGCGTTCTATACTGCTTATGCAATAAAAGTATACAACGCAACAGGTAAAACTGTTGCAACTTTCCTTTCATTGACAGTAATATGTCAGTCAATAGGAATGCTTGTATTAGGATATATAGGTGACCATAAAGGACATATCAATAGTCTAAGAATATCTTTTACAGCCAGTATAACAGGTATAGTTATTGCTTTGATATCAAATTCAATAGAATATATGTATATTGTATTTATGTTACACGGATTCGGTGTTTCAGGGATATCTGTTTCAGGATGTAATGCTATTATAGATTTCTGTAGACCTGAAGAAAGACCGACATATATCGGTGTAACAGGAATGATGATTGCACCTGTTGCAGGATTTCTACCTGTGCTTGCTGGTGTTGTAATACAGAATAATCTGTTCGGATTCAAAACAGCATTTCTTGTTTCTGCTATTGTCGCATTTACTGGACTGATGATTCTATATTTTTTTGTTAAAGAGCCACGAGTAAGAAATGTTAAATCTTAATTATTTGTTTTTAATATAAAAAATCAGGAATAGACCATAGTGGAAATTGTTATCGGATTAATAACAGGATTCGGTCTTTTTATTTATGGATTCTTACAACTTGAGAAAAAAAATTTAATTGAAAATATTCCTACATCAAAAATAAGGTCTGTTGCAATGGGACTTGCTGAACTGACAGGTAAAGTTGAACCGAAAATATTATTGAAAAGTCCTATCACACAAACAGAATGCGTGTTCTATAAGTTTATCATTGAAGAAGAGAGAAGAAATAGTAAAGGTAAAAAATATTGGGTAAAAATAAAAGAAGGTTGTTCAACAAATTATTTTTATATTAAAGATGATACAGCAAGGATACTTGTTGACCCGATTTCTGCTGAGTTAGTTCTTGACTATATGTACAGGTATATAGATGATAAATTTTCTGGTAGTTATAAAAGTTATAGATATACTGAATGGTATATCGTGCCAAATGAAACAATTTATATTATCGGAACAGTAAAAAAAATAAGAGATAATGTTGAAGATAGAAAAAGTAAACTTGTTGAGATACTGAAACAGTTAAAACAGGATAAAGAAAAACTTAAACAGTTTGATGTTAATAAAAACGGACAGATAGATATTGAAGAATGGGATATGGCAAGAATGAAAATTGAACAGGAACTGATTGAACAGGAATTAAGTCAGACAGTTGAAACACCTGAAGATGAACTTATTATTGCAAAAGGTGATATCGAGAAAACATTTATTATTTCTGACCATAGTGAAAAACAGTTAATTTCAAAATATATTTTTAAAGGATACTTGTCAATTATATCAGGATTTAGTATAATAGTTATATCAATAACAACATTGCTTTCACAGATAGGATTATTACCGAAATATTTGTTAGTAACAAAATATTTTATTTTTAGATAAAAGTTATTAATATGGATATAAATCTAACAGGAGAGAAATAATGGGTATATTAATCTTAGTCCTTGTCATTATTGCACTCATTTTGTTAGTACTGGTTGTTTTCTTTATAAGTATCTATAACCAACTTATACAACTTAGAGTAAATATTGATAAATCGTGGTCAAATATAGATGTGCTCCAGAAACAGCGATATGACGAAATACCGAAATTAATTAATGTCTGTGAAGGATATATGAAATACGAGCGAGAAACACTTGAAAAAATCACCCAAGTAAGAACACAGTTCCTTTCAGCAAAAACACCTCCCGAAATAGCGAAAATTGATACAGAACTTACTACTGCGTTAAAAACATTGTTTGCTGTTGTTGAGAATTACCCTGAACTGAAATCAAACCAGAATTTCTTACAATTACAAACCAGAATAACTTATCTTGAAAACCAGATTGCTGTTAGACGTGAGTTCTATAATGACTCAGTAACAGTATATAATACTCGTATACAACAAGTACCGTATGTCTTTGTTGCTAAATTACTTAATTATGCACCTAAAGAAATGTATAAAATCACTGAACAAGAAAAAAATTCACCAGAAATAAAGTTTGAATTACCGAAGTAAATTTTTGTATACTAAAAGAGGGGTAAACAATTATGGAAAACAATCCTATAAAAATGTTGATTGTTGAAGATGACCCTGAATGTATTAACAAAATCCATAATTTGTTATCAGAAGTAAAAGGTAATACATTTGAAATTCAAATTTGTAAAACATTATCTGATTGTATTAACTATCTTACAAAGGTAGGAAAAAAAGATGTAGATGTAATATTGCTTGACCTTATACTATCTGATAGCAGCGGATTTGATACATTTTCTAAAGTATATTCTGAAGCATCATCAATACCAATCTTAATATTGACTACTCCTGAAAATGAACAGATTGCTTTAAAATCAATAGATTCAGGTGCCCAGGATTATCTTATTAAAAACCAGATTGATAGTAATATTTTAATACGGGCAATAAGATATGCAATTGAACGACATAGGTTACTTGTGGAACTACATAATTTGTCTATTGTTGATGAACTAACAAACCTTTATACAGAAAGAGGATTTATTACTTTATCACAGCAAATGATTAAACTTGTAAATAGGATGGATATAAGTATGTTTATGCTCTATATCACAATAGACGACCTTGACAAAATTAATAACGAATTTGGATATTGTGAAGGTAACATCACTATGAAAGAAACAGCAGATATTTTAAAAGAAACATTCCGTGAATCGGATGTAATGGCACATCTCGGTGGAAAAGAATATGTAGTACTCGGAGTCGAAAATCCACGTCCAAGAGCAGAAATTTTAATAAATCGTCTAAATTATACTGTCCAAACACATAATAATAAACCTGATAGAAAATATAAATTATCTTTGAATGCGGTTATGGTTAGATATGAACCTAAGAACCCACGCACAATTAATGATATGTTAGAAGAAGCAAGAAAATTGACTAAATCCTGAATAACTCGTGTTTAAAGAAATAATCTCGTATCCTAAAACCTACCTCTATTTGAATTTAATAAAAAAAAATAATATAATTCTAATCAGATAAAAATTTGATTGAAAACAATAATTGAAATATAAATAATAAATTTATGAATTTTTTACAGATACTGCATTTCTTAACTTTTATAATATGCCTGTATCTCGCTGTCTATGTCCTAATTAAAAATATCAAATCACCATTACATCGGGTTCTATCATTACTACTTCTATGTTTCTGTATATGGAGTTACGGCAAATTTTATACTGATAATCCGACAACATCAAAAGAAACAGTAAAACTTCTTATTAAAACAGGTTCATTCGGCTGGTGTAGTTTTCCTAGTCTTTTTCTACTATTCAGCATAATTTTTACTAAACAGAAAAAATTATTCAAAAATATTTTTTTCATCATCACAATTTTTATTCCACCTGTATTCTTTGTTTATAAACAGTTAACCAATTCCCTTGTTATTGATACAATTAAACAACAATTCGGATGGTCGTTCGTATGGTCAAAAACAATATTACCATATCTTTTTATACTATATATTACTGTCTTTATGTTAGTCGGATTTTATCTAATATTTACTTTCGGTGAAAAAACAAGTGATAGAACAAAAAAAATACAATCAAAGATAATTTTTTATACAGCATTACTCGCATTGTCTATCGGAATAATAACTGATTTTGTATTACCGAAACTATATTTCTATATAATACCACCTCTCGGCGATGTCGTTATCCTTATATGGATTATGGGTCTGGTATATTCAATAACAAAATACGAGTTTTTGATTACACCAGCAACTGCATCAAAAAATATTATATCAACTATGTCCGATTCACTTATTCTTATCAATCAGGAAGGTAATATTATTGATATAAATAAATCAACAATAAATCTGCTCGGATACAGTAAAAACCAACTAATAGATAAACATATTCAGATGCTTTTTAGTGATAATAATTTAACAACAGTCCTGTTTGATAAAACATCAAAAGAAGGATGTTTGGTAAACCAAAAAGTTATATTGAAAAAAAATACAGGTGAAGATATTATCACACTGTTTTCTTGTTCAGCACTTAAGGATGAATTCGGGACAATTGTCGGATTTGTTTGCACTATAACAGATATAACAGAAAGCGAAAAGAGGAAAGAAGAATTGAGAAAAGCAAAAGAAGAAATTGAAAAGAAAAATGAGAAACTGATGCAAATAAATGAAATGAAAAGCGAGTTCCTGTCAATGGTATCCCACGAAATAAAAACACCGTTAACAATAATGAAAGAATTTATTTCTATTGTTCTTGACCGTATTCCAGGTGAGATAAACGAAACTCAGGAAGAATATTTAAATATCGCTTATAATAATATTAACAGATTAGAAGTTATTGTTAATGACTTACTTGATATATCAAAACTTGAAGCAGGTAAAATGAAATTATCACTAACTTTATTTGATATTTCAACTCTGATAAAAGATACTGTTACTGCTTTTAACTCAAAATTAAAATCTAATAAAATTGAGTTAAATTATTTTTTACAAAAACCGTTACCAAAAGTATATGCTGACCCAACAAGAATCAGTCAGGTTCTTAATAACCTTGTTGAAAACGCATTTAAATATACTCCTGATGGCGGAAAAATAACGATCGGAGCAGTATTAAAAAATAGTTTCATTGAAATAAGTGTAACTGATACGGGACCAGGAATACCTCCTGAAGATCTGGATAAAATCTTTGATAGATTTGAACAACTCGGACAAAGCCCGAGAACTGTTACAAAAAGTGCAGGATTAGGATTATCTATTTCAAAAAAAATAGTTGAATTAAGTGGCGGAAAAATATGGGCTGAAAGCCCTGTAAAAGATGGTAAGGGCTCAAAATTTACTTTCACTTTACCGAAAGCATCTTAATGAAAATAACTAAAACAAAAACGGAGAAAAACTATAGAGAAAAAATGTGTGATATATTCCTATCTTTCTAAAATTTAAGGAGGTGTAATTTAATGCCAAAAAAAATTCTTATTGTAGACGATGAACCGGAATTTGTTAAAGGACTAGAAATAAGATTGAAACACTGGGGTTATGATACCTGTAAAGCATATAATAGTGATGATTGTTTTAAAATGATTGAAAAAGAAAAACCTGACCTTATCTTACTTGATATTTTGATGCCAAAAATAGATGGTATCACAACCTGTTCAAGAATTAAAAAAGATTATGATATACCTATAATTATGGTAACTGTCCTCAAAGATTCAACAACTATTCATGACGCAAGTTTATTCGGTGCATTTGAGTATATTACCAAACCAATTGATGATAATGAACTTAAAATGAAAATAGAACAAGCATTAAATTATTATCAGAATAAAACTAAGAAACAGAAATAATTGGGGAAGGAGAAAGAATTCAATGGCTAATGAAAAAATATTAGTTATTGATGATGAACCAGAAGTTGTTAAAGCACTAAAAATAAGATTAGAAAAAAATAATTATAAAGTTATTACTGCTAATGACGGCGAAACTGGACTAAAAAAAGCACAATCAGAATTACCTGACTTGATTATTCTTGATATAATCATGCCGGGAATGGATGGCTATCAGGTGCTTGAAAAAATTAAAACTGGGATGTACACAGATAGGATACCGGTTATAATGTTAACTGTTAAAAGTAGAGGTGATGATATTGAAAAAGCATTTGATAAAAGAGCTGATTATTATATTACTAAACCATACGATTTTAAACAACTACTTAAAAAAGTACGTGAATTAATTAAAGAAAATAAAGAAAATATTGAGTTCTAAATCCAGATTTTTAGCTATCTATCCTTCCTAATCTCAATTTATTGAATGTTTATACTTCTTATATATCTGCTTTATCTCATCTTCTGATAATGCACGATTATATATAGAAATTTCATCAATTATACCAGTAAAATTATTAAATACTTTTTTGTTCTCATAATGATAATATGCACCTATATTCATTCTTTCGGAACTGTGCTGCGGATACCTTAAAATAGTAGCAGAAATATCAAGTATACCATCAATATATATACTTAATAGCGAATAATTATCTAATTTTTTATAAATACCTACTATATGGTTCCAAGTATTCAATTTAAGAATTCTATACCCTAAAACACCGGGCCAAGACGGTTCTTTTCCATCACTTATACTTAATTTTAATCTACCATCATTCATCATAAATAGTTGCCAACTACCACGATGATAGTTCCAGGTCCCTTTGTTTATTATCTGACCACCATATTTATATGGATAAACCCATACACTTATTGTAAACTCATCAGTATCCAATTCTTTTCCATCCATAACCATAATATAGTCATCAATTCCATCAAATTCCAGTGCTGACCCTGATATACCTCTAACCCATTCTGCACCATATATCACTCCCCTTTTTTTACCTATACTATCGTAGATAATATCGCCTCTATTTTCATTAAAACTATAATAAAATATTCTGTCAATTGCCTCATTATATGTATTTGTATATGTATTTGTATTACTACTAATACTTACATCTAATTGAATATCAACCGTTATTTCAGGAACAAATTCTATAAATATTGTTTTTAGATGGATATAACTCCTATTTCTAACTGATACTTCAATTGATTTATTATAATTACCTGTCGTCGCTGTAATAATATAGTTACCTACCTGTATTTTATCTATCTTATAGTGACCACTATCATCAACTGCCTCTATGTAATTGCCTGGCGTAACAGTAATTATTGTTCCCGGAATAGGTCTTTTTCTCATATCTGTTACTGAACCTGTAATAATAGTGGGTCCTTTATGATAAAAATATACTGAAATAATAGTAGCACCTAAAACGAAAACGAATAAAATAAATATGAATTTAGTCATATATTATTAACCAATTTCTCTATCAGGATTATTATAATAAATAATCAATTTTAATTCAATATACTAAGTTTTTATCAATATCCAGGATTGTAAATACCGCGCTTCAGGAAAATTCAAAATCAAAGTATGGTCAAAATCATGTCCAAGTTTTTCTAATACCTTCATATTACAATTTGCAATAGAACCTGCTCTGTAAAGTATTTCTTGAAATAGTTTCTCATCAACAAAATTACTGCAACATAAAGTAAACAAAATACCACCTTTTTTAAGTTTCTTCATTGCAATTGTATTCAGTCGTTCATAACCCTCAATAGCATTCTTTAGTTTATCTTTGTGTTTAACAAATGCTGGTGGGTCAAGAATAATCGCATCAACACTATTATCTTTTACTGGTGTTAAAAATTTGAATACATCCATAGTAAAAATATGTATGTTCTTTTCATATCCATTATTAATAGCATTTTCTTTCGCTAAATCATTTGCTGATTGTGAGCAATCAATATGCTCTATTCTTGTTACACCGGCACGTGCACAGTATAGATTAAAACTACCTGTGTACCCAAAACAATTCTGTAAATATTTTATATGTAATCTATTACACCAATATTCAATCTTCCGTCGTGTCTGTCTTAAATCAAGATAATAACCTGTTTTCTGACCATTAACAATATCAACAATGATTTTAAATCCATCTTCTTCAATAATAACTTTTTCTGGTAGTTCTCCATACAAGATACCAGTCGGAAAATTATTTAATCCTTCTTTCTTACGGACTTCTATATCACTGCGCTCATAAATTAATTTTGGTGTCCATAAATCCTTGATTATCTTTATCCATATATCACGGTTCCTATCAGCAAAAAATGTTTGTAACTGGATAACGAACACATTACCGTATCTATCTATAATCAATCCCGGGATACTATCCGATTCAGAATAAATAACACGATAGTTTTTTTTATTTCCAGAAAACGAATTTATTCCAAGTAATAACTCTTTCGATTCTGAAACGGATTTTATTTTATTTTTGAACCAGTTCTCGTCTATTTTTTCATCTGTATTCCAACTAATTATTCTTACTCTTATATCACTTGCAGGATTATAAGTTCAATAAGCAACAATTTTATCTGTTCTATCTGCAACAGATACAATATCACCTTGTTCAGGATTACCTCTAACATCAGATACAGCTCCAGAAAAAATATACGGATGTTTGTTCCTGATAATATTTTTTATACGCTCGTTTCTTATATATACAGTTTTCTGGTCCATCTAATTTCTATTCACATGTTTATGTAAATTATCCATAAACTGGCTATCAATTTTATAACCCATACTCTCCAACTTAATAAAATCTTGTAATGCTTCTTTATACTGCCTGTTATTGTAATAAGCGTATCCACGATTAATATATGCTTTTATATATTCGGGATTAATTTTTATTACCTGAGTATAATCCTGTATTGATTTATTATATTCTCCAATATTGAAATAAACAACAGCACGATTAAAATATGCATCAGTCAGGTTCGGATTAATTTCAATCACTTTTGTATAATCACTAATCGCTTTTCCAAATTCCTTTTTCATAAAATATGCGTTCCCGCGGTTAATATATGACTTAAGATAATTAGGGTTGATTTTTATTGCTGTCTCACAATCAGAAATAACTTTATCATATTCTCCATTCATACCGTATAATGTTGCACGATTATTATATGCCATTAAATTATCAGGATATTTTGATATAACATCACTCCATAATAAAACAGGGTTATTGTAAAGTTTATTCCTGTTCACAGCCAATATACCAAGAATAAGTCCATATATAACCATTATAAATACTAAAACCCAGTTATGAGTAATAAATAACTCTTTTCTTAATACTATAAATAACACAGTAACTAAAATTAAATAAAATCCTATTCCAGAAAGATATAAATGACGTTCACCAACATGGACAATAAAAATATTTGTAGGTATTAATGTAATAAAAAACCATAAAATTGAAAACAAAACTATTTTTGAGTTACCTGTCTTTCTTTTATAGATTATCCATGTTATTACGAATATACCTAACAAAACTAAAATAGGAATTATTGCTTTTATCTGAAATATTGTCTTCACTGCTTTTATTTGATGGTCAATACAAAGTCCTGTCGGTAGAAATAATAATTGTAAATATTTGATTATTATCCAAGGTTGAGTAAGAATATATTGTATCCCTGTTGCCGTTCTCTCAGTAATTACTGCTGATTCCGGTGTCTTCTCAAAATAAAATATCTGTAATACTAAAAATATAAATAATACAATCCAGTATTGAATATGATAACATTTCTTTTCTATAACTTTTCCTATTTTGAAATCGCTTAAAAATATATAATCAAAAATTAATAGAATCAACGGTAAAGTTACTGCTGACTGTTTTGATAAAAGTGAACATATAAATGAGATAATTGAAAATAATAGATATAAATTTGATGACTGATTATTACTAATCACTTTTTTTATAAATAATAAAATTGATAAAATATAAAACATTGTTGATAAACTTGAGGACCTGTTATAAATATATGATACCACTTCAGTATTAACAGGATGAACAGCAAATATAATTGATACAAAAAATGGGAAAAAATTAGATACTTTATTATAACTGAAATAAATCATCTTTTTTACCAGAAAAAAAAGCAGTATTGTTGTTATTATATGAATGATAACATTAAATAAGTGATATCCATAAGTGTTGAGTTTACTGAAATGATAATTTAAACAGAATGTTAGAAATGTGAACATTCTGTTATTGGTTATAATCTTTGTCTTGATATTACTTAGTTGCTTTATATCACTATTTTCAACAATATTCGGTATATCATCGTATACAAAAGGCGCATTTACTGAATTTCTATATATAACAAAAACAACTAAAACAATTAATATAATTTCTATCCAAGTAACTCTATTCATCTGTAAAATATTTTTCTCTTTACTTAACATGTTAAATGAAGACACGCAACAATCTTCTTATTTTTCATCATTAGTTCATTAAAAATATTACATGCCTGGTCTGTCTTAAGAATAATAAGTTCAATTTTCTTTTCTTTAATAACTTTTTCTGTCTCATCCAGAACTCTCATTATACCGTTAGCACCTGTCCCAATAACAATTATTTCAGGATTAAATTCAATTACTTCCTTTATATCAGATAAACATAGTTCATGTCCTGTTTTACGCCACCAGTCTGATTTAACCCTATCCGGATAAATTATCAGGTCAGAATTATATTTTTTATTATCAATAATAATCTCACCAAACCTGTATCTCTGTATTCTCATTTTTTTATCCTTCTATTGGTTGTATTATATAATTTTACTTTCTGTTAATCAAACTTTCTCAATATATCTATAAATTTATTTTCAAGTAAAATATTTGCATACAATCTACCTTTATATAAAAACATTACTTGACAATTACTCCATTTTTTAGCATAATATCACTGAATTTTAAATATTTATTTCAAGGAGGTTTTTCTATGTCAAATTTTTTCTCTGTCAGCGAAGTAGTTCAGATAGGTATTGAAATAGAAAAAAATGGTCAAGATTTCTACAATACAGTTGCAAGTTCTTCAAAAAACAAAGAAGTTAAAAAAATGTGGGAATATCTTGCTAATGAAGAAGAACAACATATAAAGACATTTGAAGAGATACTTTCTACTGTTGAAAAATATGAGCCACCTGAAGCATATCCAGGAGAATATTTTTCTTATTTAAAAGCGTTATCAGAACAACATGTATTTACACAAAAAAATAAAGGGAAAGAGATTGCAAAAAAAGTTAAAAATGATACGGAAGCAATTGAATTAGCAATTGGTTTTGAAAAGGACTCTATCCTGTTTTATTATGAAATGAAAAAGTTAGTCAAAAAAGATACATCTAAAACAATAGATAAGTTGATAGAACAAGAGCAGGGACATTTAAGTAAACTCTCTGACTTAAAAAATAGTTTAATAATAAAAAAATTGAATAAGTAATATTATAAATATTAAAAGATATAAGGTTGATAACAAATCAGGATAAAAGACAGTATACACAAGCAAATTTTAACTAACCAACCTAAGAACTTATAGATTAAAGTTCACTTACACTGTTTCTTATATTATTGATTCGTGCAAGGACAGGTGGATGACTGTATTCTAAAAATACTTTCAATGGATGCGGAGTAAGATTAGATAAATTATCAACAGAAAGTTTTTTTAATGCGTTTATCATTGAATCGGGTTTTTTATATGTTTTTACTGCATATATATCTGCTTCATACTCATGTTTTCTTGAAATAATATTACCTATAATAGAAAAGAACATATTTACTGGTGTATACAGGAACCCGAAAAAGAATATACTTGCATAAATTGATACATATTCCATTTTAAATGCATCAAATAATCCTCTATTATTGATGAATAACGAAAGAATATAAAACATAATACCTGCTGTAATAAAAGAAAATATCATATTTTTAATAAAATGATGTTTCTTGTAATGACCCATCTCATGTGCAAGAACAGAAACAATTTCATCAGTAGTATGTTTATTAATCAATGTATCAAATAAAACAATTCTTTTATATTTACCGAACCCAATAAAGAATGCATTTGATTTTGTTGTTCTTCGTGATGCATCCATCTTAAAAATACCTTTCAGTTTGAATTTTTCAGCATTAGCATACCCTTCTATTGCGGTCCTTAATTCTCCTTCTTCCAGTGGAATAAATTTATTAAAAAGTGGTAAGATGACAACAGGATACACAAATAATAAAAATAGTTCAATCAAAGTAACTGTTATCCAGCAATAAATCCACGATAAAGAACCTGCTTTATCAAAAAACCATAATATAAACGAAAAAATAATTCCGCCTATAACAGCAACAAGTATCCATGTCTTAATTATATCCGTAATGAATGTCTTTGGCGTTGTTCTATTAAACCCATACTTCTCTTCAATAACGAAATTATGGTATATTGAAAAAGGTATCTCTAAAATACTGTTCCCTAATAGAATAATACCAGCAAAGATCAGTCCTGTCGGAATATATCCTAAATTGAAACTTCTTGCTATCCTGTCAACAAAATTGAATCCACCAAATATTATAAATAATATAACTATCAGGAAAAATACTGTATCTTTAATAATACCGAATATAGTTGTCTCTTTAAGATATTCTTGTGACTTTTTATATTTCTCAGGTGAATAATAGCCGTTGAATTCTTCTGGTAAACTAAAAGAAATATGTCTTAAATTAAGTATCTCAACAACAAGGTTCAGTAAATATTCACCTATGAGTATTACAAAGATGATTATAAGATATATGTTCATAATCTTAAATGATTATATAAAATTTGATCCTAAAAATCAACAAGAATATTATCATCTTTTAGAGCCTGTAAGTCACTGAAACCAGTATTAATATAACCATAGATTTTTCTTAGAAAATTATAAAAGGTTGCTATTGTTGTTTTTGATAAATTCCACAGGAAATAACCTAATTAAGAAATTCATAGTTATATAAAAATATTCATTTTCATCATAATATTCTTATCCAAAAGGAGATGTAACAAACACATTCTTAATGCCCTTAATGTGTTTACATTATATTTTAACTAAATTTAATTTCGGAAACATTTTACTTGATTTGATGCGATAACTTGACTAATAAACAATAATTTTATATAATTTATTACCAAATTTTGAATAATATTAAAGATATCAAGGCATTGTGTAAAAATAAATTATTGGTAAAATTTGGTAAAATAAAACAATTAAAAACTATAATTTAATAACTACCATAACAATTAACATATAAGTTATTAACATCTGTTAATAACTCTGTGGATAATAAAAAAATATGGATAATGAAATAATCTGGCAAAAAATTTTTGATATTTTGAAAAATGAGGTCCAGCAAGAAACTTTTGATTTGTGGATAAAACCGATAAAGCCCAAAGAAATGATAGAAAATGTATTTATACTACAGGTTCCAAACAAATTTTATGTTGAATGGTTAAAGAAAAATCAGAAAATGAATATTGAGAAACTGTTACAAGAAATAACAGGGAAACAACTTGAAGTAGATTTCACCATTGAACAAGATATTGATACAATTACAAAAGGGACACAACTTGAGCCATTGCCTCCTCTACCAGAACAAGAATTTGAAACACATATTGAATCAGAGTTTAATCCGAAATATACTTTTGATACATTTGTTATTGGTTCATCAAATAAATTTGCTGCATCTGCATGTCTAGCAGCAGCAAATAATCCTGGTAAGGAATATAATCCGATATTCATCTATGGTGGAGTAGGATTAGGTAAGACACATTTATTACATGCTACTGGTAATAAAATGGTTCAAACAAACCCAAAATTGAAAGTGCTATATATCCCTTCAGAAAAATTTATTAACGAATTCATTGATTCCCTTAAATATGGGACACCCGCTTCTTTTAAAAATAAATTCAGGACACTTGATTGTTTATTAATTGATGATATACAATTTCTTATTGATAAAGAACGTTCGCAAGAAGAATTTTTTTATACTTTTAATACTTTATTCGATTCGAATAAACAAATTATAATTACTTCTGACCGTCATCCTAAAGATTTATCAAATATACAAGAACGGCTTATTAGTAGATTTGAATGGGGTATAGTAGCAGATATAAAGCCACCTGATTATGAGACACGGGTCGCAATTTTACGGAAAAAGTCAGAATCAGAAAAAGTATTTGTTCCTGATGATGTGATAAATTTTCTGGCAGAAAAAACCAAAACAAATATACGAGAATTAGAAGGTACTTTTATACGCGTCGTAGCATTTTCTTCACTTACTGGGACACCATTAACAATAGATAATGTAAAAGAAATTTTAGAAGATGTTATTCAAAGACAGGAGTCAAGTGAACCTATACTTATTGAAAAAATACAAGAAGTTGTTGCAAAACATTTTCATATTGATTTAAAGGATATGAAATCAAAGAAGCGCACAGATGATGTTGCATTACCAAGACAAATAGCTATGTATTTAGCACGAACTTTAACTAAACAGTCTACTATTGAGATTGGAGAGGCATTCGGTGGTAAAGATCATACAACTGTTATTCATGCTTATAATAAAATAAAAAATAAAATAAAAACAGATATTTTTTTTAATACTGAAATAAATAAAATTATTAAAAAAATAAAACAATCAGAAACATAGATTATTAAGTTTAAGTTACTAACATAAATCTGTGAATTCAATGTCGCTATCTAATAATATTCTTAATTTTCTATTTTGATAGTTAATATTGTAGATAAATTTTCTATCTATTAACAATTAAAGTGATTGTTTCAATTTCTTATTAATTTTACTATTTTATGTATATTTATTAATTCACTAAATTGAGTTATAAACATATTAACTTAATTTATTATTAAAATTATTATATCTAAAACTTTAAAAATTTAAAAATGTTAATTGTTTCAATTTTCTATGGAGGTATAAAATGCAAATAATATGTAAAAAAGACAAACTATTAAGAGCAATGAGAATTATTGAAACAGCAATATCAACAAAAGCAACATTACCTATTTTAAGCAATTTCTTGTTCGAATTAGAACCAGAAACCAATAAACAACCAGGAAAATTGAATCTGGAATCAACAGATTTAGAGATAGGTTTAAGATAT
>Ga0123519_10002351_pt1 | contig 32058 bp, 26 predicted proteins | sample YelNatPaOPRAMG02_FD_87396 | JGI IMG/M metagenome (GOLD analysis project Ga0123519, IMG submission 87396) | Hot spring microbial communities from Yellowstone National Park - Yellowstone National Park OP-RAMG-02 (version 2) | ecosystem: Environmental > Aquatic > Thermal springs > Hot (42-90C) ... | reverse complement strand
GGGTTTAAGCACGTATCCTTTGTTGAAGCATCGCCATCATCACAATCTGCATCGCTGCTGCAGGCTGGAGGAATGCAGTTGTTATTGCAGCAAATTTTTCCAGGTGAGCATTTGCAGTCAGTTTGACAGTTGCCGCAGTTCTCCCCAGTTTCGCATACTCCATTTCCGCAGCTTGCGGAGCAGTCGTTATCATTGGTGGATGTGCATCCAGAGGGACAGCACCCGTCATTGTTTACACAGGAAGTTATTGGCGTGTGGGTGCATTCTGCATTGCATGTTCCTGGGTTATTGCAAATATCATTTGTGCATGAATTTGAGTCATCGCATTGAGCGTTGGTGGTGCATGCCGGAGTTTTGCATGCTCCTGAACAGCAGATCTGGCCTGCAAGGCAGTTGGTGCACGTGGCTGTGCATGCGTTACAGCTTGTGCACGTGTCGCCTGAGCAGGGAATCTGACATGAGCCGGATGGAGGATATGTGCAGAGCAGTTCTCCGGAGCAGTATGGTTGGGGGCATGAGGTGGTGTTCACACCACAGCTTGCTACCGGTCCGGTGCAACACACCCCAATGTTGTATCCATCCGTGCAAACCCTTGAACCAACTGTCTGTCCTGCGCAGTTGGCGATGAGCGAGCAACCATTTATTCCGTTGCATTCCGCATGGCAGACTCCATCCCCCAAAGTGCAGTCCGCTTGACAGCTTGCAACACAGGTTTTAGTTGTCAAATCGCATACAAACCCAGCCTGGCAGTCAGAGTTAGAACAGCATCCATTTGTAGCAGCAGCGCATTTGTTATCAGGACAGCATTTACCAGAAGAGCACATTTCATTGCAGTAGCACGTGCCACCTCCGGGCTGAAGCGGTCTGCAATAAAGATCACTTATCCCCTTCCCACTGCAGATGCCAGCTGATATAATATTAGAACTACACGGAGCGCCACATGGAAGAGGTTGGCCACAATTTCCTAAACCATCGCAAGTACCACATGTGGCACAGCGTGCCTTATAATCTGGGGGAGCTGAGGGAGCGCAGGTTCCATCAACACACGCTGCCCCCGCATCGCAAAAATCGGTTGCCACACACTTTAAACTCCCTCCAGGTCCAGATGAATAATATCTCCCCTCTATGCAAGCGTTGAAACAACAAGTCTCTGCTGAATGTGAAACATTGGAAAAAGAGACAAGCAGAAGCACAACTACCATCAGTAAGAGCAATCGCATAATTATCTTAATGCCCCCATTAATAAAATTAGCTGTTGCTTGTTATATTTTTTCATCCAGCTTAATGAAACCAACCTTCATCTCCTCCCCAATCATCAACTCAACAGCTTTTCCATTCATCGCTGCTGGAACCTTAATAATTCTGGTTTCCCCAATTCTTGCTTCCCCTTCATTTTCATGGATATGCCCACAGATATTCATGAAAGGCTTCTTCTCCTCAATTATCCTTCTTATTGACTTGCTCCCTGCGCTCACCCCTGCTGCAGTTCTATCAACTCCTGAATCATACGGGGGGGAGTGGGTGATGAGAATTGTTCTGGAGTTCATCCTCATCTTGTTTAGCTCATCATAAATTCTCTCTTCAGAATACTCTGTTGGTGTGTTGAAAGGAGTTGGGTTGCTCCCACCATAACCAATGAAATTCCACCCCCCAAGCTCAGCTTTCTTAAGATGAAGGAGAAACCCTCTCCTCTCAAGCAAATCAACAACCTGCTTCGTATCCATGTTCCCGTGAATTGCAAATATTTTTTCCCCCCTCAGCACATCCAGCAAATCCTCAGCGTATGAAAGTGGCCCTCTTTGGGTTATATCGCCAACTATCAGAATCAAATCAAATTTTTCCTTTTCTAAAAGTTTCCTCAACCCCTCAAGCGCTGCCTCCTCTGCGTGGAGGTCAGAAAGAGCAAGCACCCTCATCTCATCCCTTCCTTATCTCACCCATCCTTCTCTCCAAATCAGCTTTCAGCTTTTCTGCTATAAAATTCTTTGAGTAGAAATCTGCTTTCACTGCAATTGCAATTTTTGTGGAAAGCAACCTCGCAATCTTCCCTCTTTCTTTTTTTGGAGCGGAATTCACCCAGGGATGCTGGAAGAGCAAACCATGCTTTGGTGATTTGGTATGTTTCCTCAGATGCTTGAACAGGGCTTTCTCCGCTCCCAAAACCTGTATTGTGCTCGCAGGCATTCTTGCAAGCCTCTCCAAACTGCCTGCATGTGCGATGAGCTTTGCTGCAAGCGGTGCTTCAATTAAATAAGTAAGATTCGGGCAGAGCTCCTTTGTAAAATCAATTTCATACTTCTCAAAAGAGCTTCTGATCGCCTCCAGAGCAAGAATCTCGCTGGCAAGCTTTCTTATTTCCTCCAAATCCCTCTCCTCCAAATCCACCCCTATACTTCTTTCAGCTTTCTCCTTGATTTCCTTTCCCCTCTCCTTTCCAACAATTTTGGAAACTTCCTCTTCATTGAACTCCTTTCTGTTCAGTTTCAGCACAAGCTCGCAGTATTTTTCCGGCTCCTTCACCTTTAGCTCTGGGAAGTAGATTCCATACCACTCCTGCAACCTTTCAAAAAGCAGATTGGTTGTTCTATCTAGCTCGTCAATCGCATTGACGCACTGAATCAGCTGTCTGTCCTTCTCCAAATAAGCTTCTTTAACGCCTGCTCTGGCTTTCTCAAGAAGCTCCTCCCGTCCCATTCAACCACCAACAGAGTATTTAAATGCCAATATTTATCTATTTTCTCATACTAATCAACTCGGATGGTTGTATGAAGCAAGAGATAATGGAAATAGCGCTGAAGCGTTCAATTTTCATTCCATCGAATGAGCTTTACTCTCCAACAGGAGGGTTTTATGACTATGGGTATGTTGGAAAAGCATTGAAGAGGAAGCTTGAGGATTTCTGGAGGAAATTTTTCCTCAAGAGAGATGGCTATCTGGAGATAGAGTCTGTCTACATCCTTCCGGAAGTTGTTCTTAAAGCATCTGGCCATCTCTCCTGCTTCGGAGACCCGGTTGTGGAATGCACGAAATGTAAAAAGAAATTCCGGGCAGACCACCTCCTTGAGGAGAAAACATCAGGTGGTTTTCATGATAAGAGATGGGAGGGAATGAAGCCAGAGCAGCTCACCAATGAGCTGAAGCAGAGGAATCTGAAATGCCCGGAATGCGGCGGAGCTCTTGGAGAGGTTGGGTGGTTCAACCTGATGTTCAAAACAAACATCGGGCCGATAGAGGGGACGACAGGTTACCTCAGGCCAGAAACTGCGCAGGGAATCTTCCTGAACTTTCAAAGAATTTTCAGAAGTCACGGCTCAAAGCTGCCCATTGGGATAGCGCAGATTGGAAAGTCATTCCGGAATGAAATCTCCCCTCGCCAGGGGCTTGTGAGGCTTAGGGAGTTCAGCCAGATGGAACTGGAATATTTCTTCAACCCCAACTCCCCAACTCACCCAAAATTCAAGGAAGTTGAGAATGAGAAATTCAGAGTCTACACAAGGGAGGAGCAGAAAAAAGGAAGCGAGAGGTGCGTTGAGCTAACCGCAAGGGAATCAGTTGAGAAGAAAATTGTCCCAAACGAGATAATGGCGTATTTCATGGCAAGGGAGATGCAGTTCTATACGAAGCTGGGAATTCCGTATGACGCACTCAGATTCAGGCACATGCTGCCGGAGGAAACTCCCCATTACTCCGGTGGGAACATTGATTTGGAGGTGAAAGTTTCTTCTGGCTGGGTTGAGGTTATCGGGAATGCATACAGAACCGATTACGATTTACGGAGCCACTCGAAAGCAAGCGGAAAGGATTTGTCTGTTCTGCTTGAGGATGGAAGCAAGATAATCCCTCATGTCGTTGAGCCAAGCTTTGGGGTGGATAGAACGCTGCTGTGTGTTCTGGAGCATTGCTACAGAAAAGGAGGGGGAGCGGAAAGGAGGGATTGGGAGTGGTTCGATTTTCCAGCATTCCTCTCTCCTTTTGAAGTTGCGGTGCTGCCTCTGATGAAGAAGGATGGGCTTGACGGGAAAGCATCCGAAGTTGCAGAGCGTTTGAGAGAGGAGGGGTTTGATGTTTTTTATGATGAGACAGGAAGTATTGGAAAGAGGTATGCAAGGCAGGATGAGATAGGAACTCCGTATTGCGTGACAGTGGATTATCAAACTCTAAAGGATGAAACTGTGACAGTGAGGTTCAGAAACGATGGAAAGCAAGCCAGGGAGGAAATTCAGAAACTTCCCGAGAAACTTTGGTTGTTTATCAAAGGTAATAAGCTATGCCTGTGATGGAGATACCTGTATCGTGTTTCAGCCTGGAACACACAATGCTCAGCGGGCAGCCTCCGTATTTTTTGATGAATTACAACAACGGCAGGGCTGAGTTTCTTGTTGGCAGCGCAGCTGTGTTTTTGGAGCAGATTCAAAATTCATTGAGGTTGGAGTGGAGCGGCGAAAGCGATGAGGAGGTGAGAAAGGTTGTTGAATACAGGTTTAGGTTGAAGGATGATATGAAGTTGATTTATAAAAAAATTATAAAGGATGAATTCATGTTGAATGCGGTGAGGGAGCTTTATGGTTTAAGATTAACCCTCTCCGAACCATGGGAAACGCTTGCTTGCTTCATCTGCTCAACAAACAACAATCTAAAAAACATAAAATGCATCGTTGAAAATTTGTCATGTATGTTTGGTGAAAAAGTTACAGTGGATGGCAGAGTATTCCACCGCTTCCCCACCGCGGATGTGATTTCAAAAGCAGATTTGAAAATGCTGAAAAAATGCAAGCTTGGTTTCAGGGCAGCTTACCTGAAAAATGCGGCAAAGGTTTGTTTGGAAAAGGTTGATTTGACAGGTATAGCTGAGATGAGTTATGCGGAGGGGAGGATGGAGCTGATGAGAATAAAAGGAGTTGGGGAGAAGATAGCTGACTGCGTTATGCTGTTTGCTTACGGAAAGCTTGAAGCATTCCCAATAGACGTCTGGGTGAGAAGGACGATGCAGAGGGTTTACTTCAAAGAAAGAAAACCAACAGATTCCCAAATCCGAAGTTTTGCGATGGAGTATTGGGATGGGTATGCAGGTTACGCGCAACAATACGTTTACCAGTATGGAAGAAAAACTACTTTTTGAATACCTGCACGTAGAAACCTGTTTCAGCCTCTATGCTTATCATATCGCCTTTTGGGGTGTAACAAAAATCGTATGTTGCTCCTTTCTCGTCAGGCCCATCAACATAACCAACGTTATGCCAGCTGGAGTTGTAGTGATCGTGTAGATAATAATTTATATGCCACAAGGTGCATCCATCGCAGCTGTCTGTGTATGCGTGTATCATCACCTGAGAGCCAGGAGTTACATTATAACTTTTCCAACCACCGCATCCGCCATAGTTGAACCAGTCTGCGGAATTCTCCCCTGTTGCCGGCATAACTCCACTGCTGCCCCTGCATGTCGCAGTTGGTGCTTCAGAAGGCCAGATTCTCACCGTGAAGTTTCCACCGCAGTTCTCAGCAGGAGCAAGAGTTTTATTATATCTATAAGTCTGGTTCCAGTCCATAGGAGTTAAATATATCATCATATTCCTGCTGTTGTGGTAGTAAAACTCCATGCTGTAATTCCTATACCCCACCTTCTCCACATCAATTCTCCCATCCCCAATATTGCCACCGCCAAACCTTGCCACTCCGTTTGAGTCAGTGTAATTCACCATCGCAAGCACATAACCAGAAGAGGTTTTGTTATAGAGACTTACCTTTGCTTCTTCAACATTATTTAAACCACCAGAAGCATCATAACTTCGCACGGTTACAGTAAACGGTTGCCCTGTGTAGTTGTAATACTGTTTTCTTGTGAGGTAAGCAGTTATATTCCTTGAAGATGCGGATATGTAGGTTGTGTAGTTGTTATACCCCTCCTTGCTCACCACAACCTTTCCATTATCAACCTCAAGGATGCCAAAATTCACAACACCAGTTTCATTTGTGTATGCTGTTCGTATCAACTCATATTGGTAGCTCTCCGTTCTATTATACAGCCCAACCATTGCTTCTGAAATTGGAGCTCCTCCAGACTCCTTAACTGTAACCACGATAGGACCTATCCTCTCCAATCTAATGCTTGAATTCATTTCGCCAGGATAGACGTAATCTGTTCCTTTCGCATAACCTTTCTTGCTTGCTTCAACAGTGTAGCTTGAAACTTCAAGGTTCTCAAACTTCACAACTCCATCATCGTTTGTATAACCTGTTCTAACAAGCTTCCTACTCCCTGCTCCATCAATCGCATCTGCAATTACATCTGTATACTCATAAACCCTATAAGTATACAGCTCAACTTTCGCATCTGCAACTGGTATGCTCTGGCTGCCAACTCTCTCATAAACCTTTACTGTCAGACTCATTTTATCGGTCCATCTGCCTTCCTCACCTCCCATCTCTATTCCAAATATGATGTTCTCAACACTGCTTCTCACAGCTGTTTTCTCCTCCTTCGGGTAAGCAGCAACCACCACCGAGTAATCACCAACCCTTCTCTCTGCATAGATGAAGTTCATCCTTGATAATGCCATAAGTGGATACGAGCTTCCTTCATACTCCTTCACGCATGCCTCCTTATCCCCTCTCCTCACAACCTCTGCGGATTTTGTTGATGATTCCTTATAACACAGATTTGTTCCTTTACTCCCACCTTTGCTTATCATAACTCCATAATCCGCGCTCTCATCTCCAAAAACCGAAACGTAAACGCTTTGGTTTTGAACATATGCCATTCCTTCCCCAAAAAGCTTCCCAGTTGGGGAGAATTTGTTTCGCATTCCTGAGCTTTCTGATAAAAGCTCCTCTGCTTTCTTCGTGTCATACCTCTGCTCCAATACCTTGTCGCACCTCATCTTGTTCCCATCTTCGTACAACCCACCAACACCTTTGTAACCTCGTTGGCAGAAAAGGAAACTCAGCCACTCTCCGTCCCTCCACATACAGAGTGGGTTTTCCTTATCTCTGTCATACTGAGAATAAAGCAGAGTAACTTCCACCCCATTAATCCACTTCGTCTCATTTGTGAAATTCGTCTCCCCATACGGAAGCATCCCAACCAATTCACCCACACCCATATCTGTTTTCAGCTGGATAACACCTGCGCTTCCCCCATCCTCATAACCAACAACCGCAAACCGCCCACCTTTCAGCTCCTTCAGCTTTGCTCCACCCATAACAACGCCAAGAAGGGAGCTCAGCTCGCTGAACCCTTCCTCCTTTGCATCAACCCACACCGCGCTGTTTGCTCCTTCAGATGGAAGATAAGAAAAAAGCTCATACTTGTTTTCAGGTGGAACTATCAAACAACCAGCAAGCAGGATAAACGCAGCTGCGAAAAGAATTTTCTTCATGCGAACCACCTACAAAAAATTAACAGCTATAGAATTTAATACTTCCTTTATTGTGAGGTTACAAAAACTCAGATAGGCTGAACTGCTTCTTATCCTCATTCCCAAAAACAGATGATAAGTCGCTTTCAAGCAACTGCAACCTCTGTTTTAGATATGCGGGCAGCTGATATCGATCCACAAGCTCCTGCGAGATTTTCAGGTATTTCTCAATTCCACCTTTTGAAATTGTGAGGACAAGCTTCCCTCCGCATCTTCTGCACTTGCCCGAAAGCGGAACTCTTCTGTACTTGCTGTTGCAGCTCACACATCTGAAAACCTGCCTTGAGAAAGACCTTAGATTTCCATACAAATCTGGGAGGAAGTGGCTGAGTATCAACCTCTCAGCTGCATTCCTCACATTCACCGCCCGTATTTTTTCAGATAAGCTGAACTGGGCATCAACCTTCTCCTTCATCGTTTTCAGTTTCACATAGTTAGTTACAGCTGGAATATTCTCAACCGAGCCAACCTCATGCGTGAATCCGATACCAGTATACTGCTCCTCCTTCCCCAGTCTATCAAGCACCTTCTCAATTCTCACCTCTGCAGGGTTGTCAAACCGAAGGCTTGCTTCATACAGCTCAAGAGGATACTCCCTGCACACCTCCATCGCATGAACCTCATCGTCAACCTCTCTTGGGTCAATTGATGTGGTGAGGACAAGGCATGCGTCCATTGTTCCTCCCCTGCTGTCTGGAAGGAACCTCCTTGAGAAGTTCATCAACGCATCAAGCAGCAGCATTGTCGAATCCTCATCTCCATCAGCATTGCGCCTTCTTGCAGAAATCATATACGGATGAGCATACCCAACATTTGCTTTTGTGAACCCAATTATCCTCCCAAGAACACCGCATGAGGTATGCGGTGAAAGGGTGACAACAAGCTTCCCCACAAGCTCCTCCTTTCCACTCAGCTTGTAATACGGTGGCAACCCATACAGATAAACAAGCTCATCATCCACAAAATCTGCAACTTTTTTAAGATACTCCCCCCCATTTTCTGAGATAATTACATCCTGGGGTTTCAGCTCAACCAGCTGGTTGCCATCCTTCAACTCCCTTCCTTCCCAATCCTTTGTATACCCAAGCTCCCTGAGTTTTTCAACGCTCACCCCAATCTCGTTTGGCTTGAAGTGGGTGAGCGGTATATTTGTCGCATCAAACCTCGCAGTCCCATCCTTAAAAACAAAAACTCCGTGCTTTGCTCTCAGAATTCCTTTCTCCAATGGTTCAGGAATCTTCGCCTTGCTTGTCATTCCCTTAACGCCTTTTAATTCAGCTGGAAGATACCCGCATCTCTTCTCAGCTTCCTCAACAAGCTCAACAAGCTGTATTGCCCGTGAATCAGATTCAGATGCTTTTGCTCCGCATTTCTCGCAGCTCTCGCCAGCAACCTCCCTACCGCATTTCAAGCAAACCCTGCTTGGGGTTGTTTTTGAGCTGCACAGCGGGCATTTGTTTGTTATAAAAATTCTCCCGCATGATGGGCATTTCATCCTTGCAACCTCCACAATCACCTTCCCCCCCTCAAACCTTTCGTTGTCCTTTGCCCTTCGGTAAGCAGCCATTATATCGCGTGTTTTGCCTCCCCAGTTCCCTATTGGGAAAAGCACATGCGGAGCTGGCTTCATTTTTCTCTCCCTTGCTTTTTCAGGCCTTCCCATCCTCGCCCCGATATACACCGGAGCTTTCTCCCTTATCTTCACACCTGCGAGCTCCCTCACAATCTCAATTGCCTTCTTCTCCTTTGAAAAAGCAACGTTGAATTTCTCAGTTGTTATCCTCTTGTTCTGCAGCATCCCAAGGGACATGAGGAGAGGCATCGCATGCTCTCTCACCACAACCTCATTCCCCTCCACTGTATGAGGGACGCACAGCGTTTCAAGCACTGCTTTCTCCCTCCCATTCTCAACCCTCAGCTCCTTCAGCTTGAACCAATCATAAATCAACCTCCCTCTCCCAAGCCACTCCGCAAGCTCCTTCAGCTCATCGCAGCTTATATCCTGCCAGTTATATGTATAACGAGGGTGGAGCGGAATGTTAAATCTCTCAGATATTCGGAAAGCATCCTCCGCGCTCAGCTCGTGAGGCAGAACTGTTTTGTAATCAACCCCCTTCTCCTTTGCGCTTTTCTCCAACTCCTTCAGCCAGAACTCCTCGCAATAACCGGTTGGCATAAGAGGGTGGTTTGCTTTGTAAAAATCACCGTAGGAGACAAGCATATCCCCAAGCGAGAGGATAACTTCAACATCCTTTTTTATCCTCTCCGCTTCCTCAGCGCTTTTCACCTGCAACACGCTTCCATCCTTCATCCTCACAAACGGCCCTTCTATTGTGCTGCATGGGGTGACAACACATCCCTTCCCAGGCCTTTCCACCTTCATCTGAGTGCCAATCGCCAAAAACCCATCCAGCAAAACCATTGTTGCTGGGTGAACTGCCTTTGCAGCAATTCCGCTCATCCTCGTTCTGCCATACCTCAACCTGAAACCTCCCTTCTCAGAAGGATAGCTGAAGATAGGCCTTCCAGCAACTATATCATCCAGATAAAGGCTGTTTGGTTTAATCTCCCCACCCATTTCCTTTTTTGGAACCTTCACGCACGCCTCAAGCCAGCTCCAGTTCAAGCCAATGCTTTTCGTATACCTCAAAACTTTGCTCGCTTTCTGGGCAATGCCCTCCGCAATCACAAGGCACATCCCTCCCCTCACTCTATTCGTTTCAATCCTTGGCAAATCCTTGTGAACAGAAACTTCAAACTCCTCTGTTGGCTCACCATCAATGCACACTGGACAATTCTTCACAATAACCCTTATCTCATCATCTGTTGGCCGGTATTGCAGCCTTGCTGCCCTCACATCATAAAGCGCAATCTCCTCCACATATCTCTCAACTTCCGTGTCTGTTGGCCTGTAATCTGCGATGTTGAACTTTTTCCTTGCAAAATCAGCAAGCACCACGCTGAGGGCTGCCACAGTTCCGCCCGCGCTTCTTATTGGGCCTGAGAAATACATCGCAAGGTAATCGCTTCCATCAGGGTTTTTCTTAATCCTTATGCTTGATATCCCCTCTGTTGGAGCAACCAGCACTCCTTCTGTGAGAATTGCAACCCCTGTCCTCACCGCTTGTTCAATAACCTTTTCTGGCTCCCCCCTTTCCCTTTCAATTATCTCCCTCACAATGTCAAAAGCCAACGCCTCCCTTTTCTTCTCAATTCCAAGCTCCCTTATCCTTTTCGCTATTCCCTGGGGGCCAACTATCCCCTCAACTCTCGCAGCTATATCCTCAGCTGGCACTATCTCTGGCTTCTCCTCAGGGTCAACTCCGACAGCGCGGGCTTTCTCCGCAATTGAGTATGCATCGGCAAACCCCTTCTGCAAGCTTTCAAAATACTCTTTCATCAAATCAGCCTTTCATGAAGTTTATCACGTTCATCCTTCCGCTTCTCAAATCCAATATTGGCAGTATGCATGGGCTTGGGGTGTGTCCTTGCTTGAGCTGAAAATCTGTCTGCTTCTGCCACGTTCCAGAGTTAACCACCACTGTTCCTTTATAATTATCATACCCATTCTTGTGAACATGCCCCATATGCACAATGTCCGGCACCTCCTCTATCAGCATGTAATCCCTGCTCTCCGGGACAATTGGGTTCTCGCCGTATATTGGGCTGAGGTTCCTTCTCTTCAGCAGTTCCACCATTGGTTTTTCAGGGTGCTGGTAGCTCATCCCAGGTATGGCTGAGATAACTGAGTCAAGAGAAGTCCCGTGATATATCAAAGTTTTAAACCCCTCAATTTCAACCAACGAAGGACTGCCAACAGTATGAATTCTTCCGTTGCTTGCTTTCAACAGCTCCCTCTCAACGCTTGGCTGAGGTTCTGCTCTTCTCACCGCATCGTGATTGCCTGGCGAGACAATTATCTCAATATACTCCGGAATTGCCTCAAGAAATTTTAGAAATATGCTGTATTGCTCATAGATATCCTTCACGACAAGCTCCCTCTCCTGCTCAGGATAGATCCCAATCCCATCAACCAAATCGCCTGCTATAATAATATATTTCACCCTTCCAGCCAGCTCCCTTCCATTTCCCTCCTCTATCTCACCGTTAAGCCACCTCAGCATTTTTTGAAACTCTTCCTGAAGGAAGAACCGGCTTCCGACATGCAAATCCGAAAGGAATGCGATGCACACCTCCCTGTCAATCACCTTCAGGTTCCTGATTGGCAGATCAGGCCAGATGATATCATTTGCAATTATAAATGGTTCGGAAACTCTGCCATCAACTGCAACAACCTCATCCAAAAGAAGCGTGTTCGCTTTCTCAAAGCAGCTCCTCTGCGGTTCCCTGTCAGATTTCAGAGCAAGAACTTTTGCAACCCCACCCTCATCCTCAAGTTCAATCATTATATGTCCTTTTTTTGTGACTATTTTGCTTGTCACCATCCCAATTACCCTTACCTCCCTCTCCTTTGCAAACCCACCTATCTCGCTGATGTTCGTTATTCCGCTTGCGCCCGCCCGTGTCTCAAGCATCCTTCTCGTCCTTTTCAGCCTATCTCTAAAAAGTTTCACAAAATCGTCAACGCTTCCTCCGCAGCTGCACTTCCCGCTCACATCATACTCATTCAGGAATTTCAGCTGTGGTGTATACTCCTTAGCAATTGGCTTGAAGTCAGCTGCCCTCTTCACCTCAACTGGAGGAAGCGGAATTTTCTTTTCCTCCTCAACAAGCTTCTCAATAAATTCCTTTGTTATGAAAACCTCCTCTCCCTTCCTCTCAAGGATTTTTTTCAGAAGCGATTCATCGTTCTTCTCCTTTAGAAACTGCACAGCATCAGGGCTAAGCAGAACTTCCTCCTTCCCGAAGAATTTCACAATTTCTTCTTCATCCATCTGTTTCAGCCTTTCACGGTTTCAAGCGCACCCATAATTGTCCAAATCTGGGTTCTGGCGTGCATCGGCATGTTTATATCGTTGCTCACCTCATCAAGCAGGTATATTGCCGAGCTTGCCCTTGTCCTCAAATCTCCCTCTCCACTTCTCAGCTTCTCCTTTGCATCTGTCACTGCTTTTCTCACATTCTTCGGTATGGAAGTGTCGTTCTCAACTTGCTCCATCATAGTTATTATCTGCTCCAGTTTTGTCTTTGCCATGCAACCACCTGAAAATCAAGCGGGCCCGGTGGGATTTGAACCCACGACCTTCAGCTTAGAAGGCTTGCGGGTTTATTCTTGCCGCTCTATCCAAGCTGAGCTACGGGCCCTTCACTAAACTTGCACTTTAATACGCTACCTCCTAGCGCAATATTTTTTACAGAGTATACTTATTAATTAGTTTCTCTCATCCGTTGCATGCTCTCTCCGAAAATGCTGGTTTTCTCATCCCTCATTGGTTTTCTGAATACGAATAAATTTTCATGCATAAGGAGCAGAAAATTATTATCAACTGACTTCCTCTCCCAAAGAGGTGCAGTTTTTGTGTTGTGCTGAACCTTGATTATATTCTCCTTCAGAATGAAACCAACTTCTAGGAACGACTCCATAACTCTAAAGGATATGGGGATTTGGTGTTTGTGTCTTCTTGTGTCACCAATTAGTATCGCGCAGTACCCCCCAGGCTTCAAAACTCTCCAAAATTCTTTGCCAACCTTCTTCATCTCACTTGTGAATTCCTCTATAGAACTGATTTTTGATAAATCACCCTCCTCTCTGCTGTTTGAATTTCTCGTGTATGAGATTATGCTTGCGTATGGGGGATGAGTTGCTATAAAGTCAATGCTCCCATCCTCTATCAAATTTAGATTCCTTGCATCCCCAACAAAAGTCCTCTGCTCTGGAAACTTGCCAAGTGTATCAAAGTTCAATCTATCTCTTGTGAGCATAACCGCATCTTCGTTTATATCCACCCCAATTCCGTACCTTTTTGTCAGCTTGCACTCAATCAAAGTTGTGCCAGATCCAACAAACGCATCCAAAACTTTGTCTCCTTCTTTTGAATATCTCAAAATTAAATTCCTTGCAACCTGCGGTGCCCAATTGCCTCTATACCGAGCATTTAAATAATGGGTCGCCCAGTCCCCTCTCTTTGGGAAGCTCCAAACACTAGTTGTTTCCAGCTTGAACTCAGCTGGCTGTAGCAATTTGATTTTATTGTGTTGCCCTATTTCAAGCTCAACATCCTCTATAACAACCCTCTTATGCTCTTTAACGAAATTCAAATAATCCTCCTGCGTAACTTCCTTCATCTCCCTATATTCCTTCTCTCTCATTTGCTTACCCCATTTTTCTCCAACCACTCTTTAATCAAACTATTTATTTTAGTAGAAACTTTTGAATCATTCTCCTCACATACTTCCTTGAATTTTCTAAGCAATTCGGAATCAACAGTTATTGTTAACGGCACCTTTCTCCCCATCTCAATCACGCATACGTATTTCTATTTATTTATATGAATAGAGTATTTATAAACCTCCCCCTATTTTTTCATCATGGGACAGTATTACCTCATTCACAAAACAAAAGACAATGTTGAAATTCTAATTTCAAAGGGAAGGAAACCTCAATCTCCTTACGATTTCAGGGTTCATTACAGGGAGCCAAACCAGCGAGTCAGGACTCCCAAGCACATCCACCTAATAATCGACCTTTATATGAAGCTGTCAAAAAATGAGGAACTCACCATGAAGCTTGTAGACCACATCATCAACATAATTCTCAAAGTAAAACCTGCAACTGCCTTTCCACCAAATCTACAGCTTTTCAAACAAGAGCAGGCAGAACAATTTGGGGAGTTGGACAGATATGGCGAATACTCTGTTGAATTCATTCTGGTAGTCGCAGAGTTAATAATGATTCAGGAGAAGACAAATTACCCAGATGGAACGCTCAACTTAAAGCTCTTCCAAAAATTTAGGAACAAAGAGAGTATCTTTTCTGTTGTAAGCTCTGCAACATTTGCGAATAGATAAATTACTGCTATTCATAGAAGTGCAAAATTAAAGTAATCTGTTATCTCATTCATGCCGTGGTTATTGTGATAAATTCCCTAATCTCTCCTGAATAATTCAAAACTCGTCCTCCATACTTTATTTTCTCATACCCCGTTGGATGGTGCTTAAAGAGTTGATTGTAACCATGGTTACATTAGCTTCCAAAATCTGCGAGTTTCTACATTCTTTCAGGTGCCTCAATTCCAAGCAGCTCCAGCCCATTCTTCAAAACTCTTTTGGTGCACCTCACCAAAGCCAGTCTTGCTTTTCTCTCCTTCTCCGGAGCTGTCAACACCGGGCAGGTTGTGTAGAACTTGCTGAATGCAGTGGATAAATCAATCAAATAATCCGCGATGTAATGCGGCCTGCAATCCATTGCAGCGTTTCTCACAACAGATGGGAATTTTGCAATCAGCTTCACCAACCTTCTCTCATCCTCCGAATTCAATATTGAATAATCCGCTCTCTCTTTACGTGGAGCTTTCTCAATAATTCTTGTAGCTCTTGCGTGGGAGTATTGTATATACGGAGCACTATCCCCCTCAAAATTCAGCGCCTGTTCCCATCGGAAAACTATCCTTTTCTCTGGAGACATTCTCAGAAAATCAAACCTTATCCCGCCAACCCCCACTGCATTTGCAATTCTCTCCTTCTCCTCCTCGCTCATCTCCCTAAAACGATTCTTTATCTCCCCCTTTGCATACTCAACTGCTTTTTCAACCAACTCGTCTGCAGTGTAACCAACCCACGTCCCCTCTCTCCCTGAAAACCTCTCATCAGGCAACCATGCATGCTCATACGAAAGGTGAACTGAATTCCTCGCTTCCTCTTCATAACCTATCAACTTCAGCATGGCGCTGAGAACTTTTTGGGGATACTTCTGCTCAACTCCAATTACATTCACAACCAAATCCGCATCCCCAAACCTCATCCTCCTTCCTTTTGAACATGTTGTGTAAAGTTTCTTTCCATTCGGCTGCTTCATGAAAACGCTGAAACGGAATCTATTTGGTAATATCCCAAACTTCCACATCTGAAATGCGATATCCTTTCCAGTATACGTTGCGGTTCCATCTGACCTCACCAGAATCTTGTCAGGGCTTTCCATACCCGCAAACTCCTCCATCCCCTCAAGCTTTGCAACAATACAACCCGCATTCTCCCCTTCACTTTCCCTCACAGCCACACCTTTTTTAAGAAGCATCTCCATCGCATCCTCCAGCATTCTTGTTCTAACAATATCGCTCTCCCAGATAAGCACATCCTGGTAAACATTGAATTTAAAAGCAGTTTCATACTGCGCCCTCACGCACTTCTCCGCAAGCTCCCTCCCCAACTTTGAAATTTCATTCCCCCCCTCCTCAAGTTTTTTCATTATCCTTCTTACTTCCTCCTCCACTTCCTTCTCACCCGCTCTCCTCGCAACCTCAACATACTCCTTTCCAAGCCAGTGGTCAACCTTCCCCTCAATCCTCTTATTCAATTTCATATACCCCCATATGCTCTGGGCAACCTGCAGCCCCAAATCATCAATATAATTCTCCCTCTCAACCTTATAGCCAGCGAACTCCAGAATTCTGGAAACAGAGTCACCAAGCAACGCATTCCTCAAATGCCCAATATGCCATGGTTTGTTTGGGTTGACGGATGGAAATTCAACCAATGCTTTCTTGCCTTTTCCCAAATCCACCTCCCCATATCTTTTGTTCTTTTCAACTGCCTCAACTGTGAGCTTTGCAAATTTTTCATAATTAAAATAAAAGTTCAAATAGCCTCCTCCTGCAACCTCAACCCTCTCAATCAGCTCGCTTCTTTCCATCCTCTGCTTTATGCTCTCCGCAATCTCCCTCGGAGCTTTTCTCTCCTTCTTTGCAAGTTCAAAGCAGATTGCGCTAGCCAACTCCCCAAACTGTTCCTTCGGCTGCTCCAAACTATTCTCAATTTCCTCCTTGCTAATCTGAAGCTTTAGCTTTTTGCAGCTGTTGTAAATTAGCCTGGCAACATTCTCCCTCGCATGCAGAAAAGGATCCTTCACGTAAAACACCTGCAGCTTTTAATTATTTGTTTGGTTATATTTAAAGTATGGGGCTGTGGGCTAGTCTGGTTATGCTCCGGGGTTCGGGACCCCGTGACCTGAGTTCAAATCTCAGCAGCCCCATTGGTTGACATACTACACAAGTTTCTTGTTTTTAGATAATCATTAAATACAACATACAGGATAACCAAGTAAGATGGGGTTCAAAAAAGCTCAAACTGCTATGGAATACCTCACAACTTATGGGTGGGCGATACTGATAATGATAGTGGTGGTGGCAGTGCTGTTCTACCTTGGAGTGCTGAGCCCACAAACCCCAACCTATTGCAACTTCCCAGCAGGTTTCAGCTGTGTTTCCTACCAACTATCTGCAGGAACTGGGAAGCTATACCTAGTTGTTGGGCAGGCAACAGGGCGCACAATAGTTGTGAAAGGCATCAACTGCACCCAAAACACCAGCCAAGATTTTGCAATTAATGGAGTGATTACTTACGGTGCGGATGAAAACCAAGTTGTAATCGCTTCTGGAAACAAGGCGGTGCTTTCAACTCCAAACGATGCTTCAAGAAAATGGCTTAACATCTCATGTGTTGATGCCGATGGAAAAGTTAGTGGAGCAACATTCGGAGCAGTGTATAATGGGAGGATATACATAAAATATTACGAGCCCGAGACGCGGATGACTAGGGTTGTTGTAGGCACGATACTCACAAAATATGAAGTGGGTGGAATACCTTCCACAAGCCCACCTCCAGCTCACTACTGCGGTGATGGTTCATGTGATATGAGTGAAGGAGAAGACTGTTTCAACTGTCCGGAAGATTGCACCTGCCTACCTCCCCCACCTTCATGCAACAATAACGGCGTTTGTGATACTGAGGAAAACTGTGGCAGTTGCCCAGGCGATTGTCCCTGCCCATCCGGTTACAGATGTTGCACGGAACGTATTGACGGTGGGACTAAGGGCGTATGCACCCCAATCCACTGGAGCTGTCCAGTGTAGCAACAGAAATTCATTCACAACACTTTAATACTTCTCCCCCCATAATTTACTTATGCAATCCCAGAAAGCTGAACCATCTTTTTTCGTGCGCTTGAAAATGAATCCAACTGAGCAGGAGAGGCAGGATTACGAGAGAATAAAAAATGCCCACAGAAAAATTTTAGATACTTTGGAGCATGAAAGCTCCAAGAAGCTCTGCAAGCTCACCCCGTTATATGAAACGAAGCTTATGGAGATTGTGGAGTTCCCGCACCGCGCAGGCATAAAACTTGAGGAAAAAGCAGCTCACGTAATGGCTGAAGTTGTGCTGTTCAACATGGCTGAATACAATAAGCTCGGAGCAAAACCAGGCGAGAGAAGGAAAATCTACCTGCTTCTGAAGGATTTGGGAGTCAGGGAGGAGGACATAATGATTGACACCATCACCAGCAAACTACCGTATGATGAGAAAAGAAAGGGAATTATCTGTGTGAGAGAAGGAAATGAGTTCAAAAGCCCCGAAGCAGTTGCATACGCAAAGCTATACGAAGCATACATAAAAAATATTAAACAACAAACACCATAACACCAACATGGTTGTCAAACTCCTTGGTAATAAAGTGTTATATGCTTCTGAGGAATTCTACATAAAGGAAGCTGGCTGGCGCGATACAAGAGAGCTCCATCAACTTTTCAAGGAAACTTTTTCAGAGGATTGGAAAGGAGTGCCTGGCAGCAAATTCACTCTTGTTGCACTCGACAAGCAAAATCATGTTATTGGCGGGATAGAGAGAGCAATTGATAAAAAAACCTCAACAGCTGAGGGAGTGAGCTTTGCGGTTCTCCCAGAGTTTCGCGGCAGAGGAGTAGGAACCGCTCTGCTCAAAACAATGGATGCAGAGCTGAAGAAGATGGGAATTGAAAAGGTAATCACCCTGCCAACCGAAAGCTCCTGGAATATTTTCAGGAAGAACGGTTATGACTACCCTCCTGACGTGAAGGCTGAATTGAGGATGAGAAACGTTGACGAGAAGGAGTATATACCTGGCGAGAGGTTGATGAAGAAGCTGTAGCTACTTGCAACAGGTAAGCATCGCAAATGATGAAACTACCGCAATAACCGCTGCAACTCCAAACCCAACCACCGGACCCCACGCGCCCCACAGAAAACCAATCAAAAGGCTGGCTGGCAGGTATGTTGCAGCAACAGCTGTGTTATACGCTCCCAGCGCCATCCCTCTCCTCTCATCTGGCTCCAAATCCGAAATATATGCTTTGTTCACTGACTCGTCTGCTGAAACAAAAACCCCATAAAGAGCAAAAAGGAGCGCAGCATGCCACCATGAAGTTGCAAACGCAAACCCCAGGCAAATTACTCCATAAAGCAGAAACGCCCCTCCGATTACTGGCTTTCTTCCAACTCTGTCAGAAAGGGAACCAGCTGGAATAGAGGACAGCATGTAAACAACATTATACAACACATACAGCAACACCACATCCTCCGGCTTCACCCCAATGTCTGCTGCTCTGACTATAAAAAACGCGAAGCTGAAGTATGCCAAAGAGAATAGAACAGAAACCGCAAGGAATTTCCTATACTCCTGTGAGGTTTTTCTCAACGCATCCCAGAATGGATGCTTCTTTTGAATTTCAACTTTTTTTCTCGGTTCCCTGACGAATAGAACTATCACCGCAACAGCGATGAAAGCAGGTATAAGCGCAGAATAGAAAACCAACCTATACCCTGCCTCGCTTTCTCCAACTAACTTCAAAATTAAATAAGCCAACACCGGCCCTACAACTGCTCCAAATGTGTCCATCGCCCTGTGCACCCCAAATGCCTTTCCCCTTGTTTTTCTCTCTGCAGAAGCGGCAATTATTGAATCCCTTGGAGCAGTTCTCAATCCTTTTCCAAGCCTCTCCAAACCACGCATAATCAAAACATGCCACCAGGTTGTGGAAAGCGCAATTCCTATTTTAACCACAGACGACAAACCATACCCTGCAACAACAAAATCCTTCCTCCTCCTCATTTTATCTGAAAGATAACCAACTATAATATCAAACAAGCTTGATGCGCTGTCTGCAACTCCTTCAATCAGCCCCAACGCTTCCTTCCCAGCCCCCAAAATTGAGGTTACAAAAATTGGCAGAAGCGGGAAAATCATCTCGCTGGAAACATCTGTGAAGAAGCTTACCACTCCAAGTGCAATTACGTTTGTGTCAACTCCCCAAAGCTTCAAGCAATCACTTCAACAACGCATACCTCACAACAACAGGAGCGATTGCAAGGGAAACCATCGTCATCAATTTTATTAACCCATCCAGCGAGGGACCAGAAGTGTCTTTGAACGGATCCCCAATCGTATCCCCAACTATCGCAGCCTTGTGCTGCTCCGAACCCTTCCCTCCATGGTGCCCTGCCTCAATATATTTTTTTGCATTATCCCACACCGCGCCTGCGTTTGCCATCATCAGCGCCATTGAAAAAGCTGAAATCAATGTTCCTATTAACAGAGCAATTGCTCCCTTCGGCCCAAGGATGAAGCCAACAATAATTGGGCTGAGAATTGCTATCAGCGCTGGAGTTAAAAGCGCACCTAAAGCTGCTTTTGTGCATATATCTACACACCTCGCATAATCCGGCTTCACCTTGCCCTCCTGCACCCCCTTTATCCTCCACTGCCTTCTCACCTCTGCAACAATGCTCTCGGCGGTTTGGCCAACTGCCTTCATTGTTGTTGAGCTGAAAACAAATGGAAGCATCCCCCCAATGAACAAACCAGCTATAACAAGCGGCTCGGATAAGCTCAGCGAGATTGAGTCAGGCGCAATTATCTTGTTCACCAGCTGGGTGTATGTTGTTATAAGCGCAATCACTGTCAAAGCGCCAGATGCAATCACATACCCTTTTCCTGTTGCAGCAGTTGTATTCCCAATCGCATCCAACGCATCCAGCCTGCTCCTTATTTTCGGTGGCTGGTGCGTCATCTCCGCAATGCCAGCCGCATTATCTGCAACAGGCCCGTAAGCATCGGTTGCAAGCGTCATGCCAAGCGTGCTCAGCATTCCCACAGCAGTCAAAGCAACTCCATACAAACCCAAATCATGGTTTGTAGCTCCACCTGCAAGATAGTAGCCAAGCACTGAAACCATACTCACAATAATAATTGGGATTGCAGTGCTCAGCATTCCAACTGACAAACCGCTTATTATCAGGGTTGCAGTCCCACTCTCGGCAGACATCGCAACCCTTCTTGTCGGCGCATATGCGCATGATGTGTAATACTCACTCACATACCCAATTACTGCACCTGCAAATAAACCAGCGGCAATTGCACCAAAAAGCCAGATGTGCTCAACACCAAGAAGTAGATATATGATGATAAATGAAAAGAGCAGTGAGAGTATGGAGGTTGCATAAACTCCTCTTCTCAAAGCTGTGAGAAGCTCTCTGTACCTCACCCTCTCCCCCTTCACTCTCACAAAGAATGTTCCAACTATCGAAGACACAACACCCCCAAGCATTATCAGAAGAGGCACCATCATCGCATTGAAACTCATGTTAGCTGCTGCAAACGCAAAAGCGCCAAGCGACATGGCTGCAAGCGTTGCGCTTGCATACGACTCATGCAAGTCCGCCCCCATCCCAGCCACATCCCCAACATTGTCCCCAACCTGATCTGCAATTACGGCTGCATTCCTCGCATCATCCTCCGGAATTCCCTTCTCAATCTTCCCAACAAGGTCTGCCCCAACATCTGCAGCTTTTGTGTATATACCACCTCCAACTCTTGCGAAGAATGCCATCAAACTCGTCCCAATCACAGATGAAACCATCACATCAGTTATCAGCTCCAGCTGCCCTGGGTAGAAATAACTGAGGATGGAATACCAGATTGTTATATCCATCAACACTATGCCAACCACGCACAACCCCATAACCGCCCCGCTGCTGAAAGCGATGTCCAGCGCAGGGCTCAGCCCAGTTTTTGCAGCGAATGTTGTTCTCCCATTCGCCCTTGTTGAAATTGACATTCCAATAAAACCAGCAAGCGCACAGCTTATCATCCCATGCACGAATGCATAAGGAACGAAGAAGGATATTTCGTTAAAATAAGCAAGGGCGAGCAGAACAAGAAAGACAACAAACCCAATCATCCCAACTGTTAAATACTGCCTTTTCAAATACGCACCAGCTCCCTCTCTTATATACGCGGAAATGCTCCGTATCTCCTCATCCCCTTCCTCATGCTTTGTTATTTTTTGAGCAAGGTATGCTGCAAACCCAAGCGCAAGCAACGAACCAAGTGGAACTAACAGGAATAGGTTCATAGATACCACCACAATTCACTTTTATTCACAGGTATTTTTAACATTAACCCTAATTAAATTATTATAGCACATAAATATACTCCGTTGCAGGGGTAGCAAAGCCTGGTCAAATGTGCGAGGCTCAGAACCTCGTCCCATAGTGGGTTCGTGGGTTCAAATCCCACCCCCTGCATCCTACTATACTCTTACCTTTTCCTTTAGTGTTTACTAACCTTGCATGCCCCGCGGCTCTCGCACGAAGCTCCATATGGTTCGATTTGTATTGTGGCATGGCATATGCCGAAATCGCGCTTAAGCTTCTCCTCTATCCTTTTTGAGAGCCTGCTGGCTTCAAGCAGGGAAATATTGTTTGTTTCAACATGCATCATTGCGAAACAGAGTTCCGAGCAGGTGCGCCACACATGGATGTCATGGACCCCCCTAACTCCCTTGATTGAGCGAACAGCAGAAGCTATTTTTTCAATATCAGCGCCATGCGGGGCGGATTCAAGCAGGATGGAGAGCGAGTTCCGCAGCACGGTGTATGCGCTGAATAGGATGATGCCCGCAATGAGCAAACTTACTGCAATGTCAATGAGGTACTGCCCGGTGAAGAATATTAGCACTGCAGCTAGGATGACCCCGACTGAGGAAAGCGCATCGCCTGCCGCATGCGGGAAAGCACTCTGTATATTAAGGTTCTCCTCATGCTGGAGTGCATAGGCAACATAGACGTTGCCAGCCAAGCCGATGAGGGATGTAACAAGCATCGGAAGGCTGTTTATAGAATAGCCCGTTCCAATTCTGAGTAAAGCTTCATACGCAATTAGCAAAGCCATCAACACGAGAAGCACTCCGTTGAAAAACGCTGAGAAGACTTCTGCCCGGTGCAGGCCGAACGTGTATCTTGATGAGGGGGCGCGGAGGGCAAGCCACACCGCAGCCATTGAAACTCCAAGCGAAAGCATGTCAGAGAAAACATGCCCAGTGTCGCCAAGAAGCGCAAGGCTGTTGGAATAGTACCAGCCCGCGAGCTGGATAACGAGGACAAGAAATGTTACAAGAAATGCGATCCTGAGTTGCTTTATTTCGCCATCCATAACAAATTATTGCTCTTGAATATTTAAATTATAAGCAGAGAAACAAAGCGGGAGTACGTTTATTAAAGCTGCTCAGTCTTGCCCCTTCTTCGTCAACCCCCTAACAAAAGTGTCGAATTCAGCAGCAATCTATACAACCCTTCTCCGCTTGGTTAAATATTTAAACCAATTCCACCTAAAATACTGCGGTGATGAAGCTCACCTTGCCGTTCAGGCAAAACCGCCCCTCAGGCTGATAGCTTCTACTTCTACGGAAAAGGTGCGGTGATGAGTTTGCTGAATAAGGAGAAAATAATCAACTTCGTCCTGAAAAGAAGGAATGAGGATGGGGGGTATGGCTTCTGCCCTCCTTACTATGGCTCGGAATTCCCCTCCAGCCCATCAGACACGTTCTACGCGCTGGCAATACTGCAGATGCTTGGTGAAAAAATTCCCCATCCACATAAAACACAGGAATACCTGCTCAGCCTTCAAAACAAAGATGGAAGCTTCTCCAGCATGGTGTCTGCCTTTTATGTTGTGAAATCGCTTGAAATTCTTGGAAGTAAACCCAGAGAGCTGCGTTTTCTGAATTGGCTGGAGCTGTGTCTGAAAGGAAAAAAACCTGTGAGCAGCGAGTTGGTATCCGATTTTCTCTCTGCGGAGTATGATGCCTCCTCCTCCCCTTACAAACACATCTACTGCGCTGTTGAAATTCTGAAAACATTTGGAAGGAGGATTGGTATAAAGGAAGTGGAATGGATTCTTCCTGAAGGAAAGCATGGTGGTTTTGGAGCGGGTGCGCCAGACATCATCTCCACCTTCTACGCCCTTTCCTGTCTCCACGCAGCAGGCTATCCTTTGAGAAAGCTGGAGAAAACGAAAAAATTTGTGGAGGGATGTGAGCACAGGGAAGGGGGTTTCACATCAATTCCCCACATAACCCCCCCGTATGTGGAGGATACGTATTTTGGAGTTGAATGCGCAAAACTGCTTGAGGTGAAGCTGAAGCATCCAGACAGGAGCGAGAAATTCCTTCTCTCATGCCAGAACATTGATGGAGGTTTCCGAAGGTCGCTCTTCCAGGGAATATCAACTCTGGATAACACCTATTTTGCTTTGGCTTGTCTCAAGGCTTTTGGATGTTTGTAAAAGATAATGGATTAATAAACTTCCACTCCAGAGATTATTATGGTAAAAAAGCACGTGAAGCTGAAAAGAGCTCTCACCCTGTTTGATGCAGTCTCAATCGGTTTAGGTGCGATCATTGGAGCAGGGATATATGTTGTTGTTGGTATCGCATCTGGAGCTGCGGGACCAGGCGTGATGCTTTCCGTCATACTCGCTGGTATCATCGCTTCATTCACTGCGCTGAGCTTTGCAGCGCTTGGCTCTGCAATAATAAGAGAGGGAGGGGCGTATGAATACGTATACGAATTAATTTCGCCTTCCCTTGGGTTTTTCACTGGTTGGCTTTGGGTTTTTGGGCAGATTGTTGCTGGAGCAGCCGTAAGCCTTGGGTTCGCAACATACCTCTCAATACTCCTTCCATTGCCAGTGAAGTTTGTTGCAGCAGGCGCTTGCTTGCTTTTCATGTTTCTCAATCTAGTTGGGGTGAAGCAGTCCAGCCTAGTGAATGACACGCTGGTTGCATCAAAAATACTGGTGCTTCTCATCTTTGTGGCAGTTGGAGTTTCATACATAAAACTCTCGAATTTTATCCCGCTTATGCCGAATGGTTTTTTTGGAGTTGTGAATGGAGCCGCTCTGATATTCTTTGCATTTCTTGGATACGGAAGAATAACTACAATTTCTGAGGAGGTGAAAAACCCTGAGAGAGTGGTGCCACTATCAATTCTGCTCGCGCTTGGAATTTCCAGCATTCTCTACCTGCTTGTGAGCTTCACCGCAGTTGGCATTGCCGGCTCCGATGCCCTCTCTTCCTCAGCCTCCCCCCTTGCCGTTGCGATGGGGATAACTGGAAATGAGTTGGCAGTGCTGGTTGTTTCAGCAGGAGGGATTCTTGCAACCGCAAGCGTGCTTCTTACAACACTGCTTGGCGTTTCAAGGGTTTTCTTCTCAATGGCAAGGAATAAGCAGATGCCGGAATTCATAAATACAATCCATCCGCATTTCCGCACTCCATACGTCTCAATACTATTCAGTGGATTTCTGATGGCTGCGCTTGCCTTTTTTGGGGATTTGAAGCAGGTTGTCTCTCTTGCCAGCTTCAGCGTAATATCCACTCACATACTCGTCAACTACGCTGCATTCAAACTGAGGAATAGATGCAGCTTCAAGATACCGCTTTACCCCATTCCACCTCTGCTTGGGATGGTGAGCTGCGCAGCCCTGGCGCTCTCCCTTCTGCCTCATGTGTGGGTTTTGGTGTCCTTGGTGCTACTTGCAGGGGTTGTTTTTTCACCGGAGCAGATTTGGGGCAAAAAGCAAAACCACGCCAAGAATCAGGAGAATTGAGCCGCCAATTGCTTTGGAGTATTTCGCATATCTATCCCCAACTCCACCTGCAACAGCAAAAGCTGCCAAGCCAAATATAATCAAATCGTCAAGCATATAGAAGAAATCATACACTGCAATGTACAGGTAATGTTGCCAGAAAGCCAGGTTGCTCAGCGCAAGCACCTGCGTGAATATTGCCGGTATTGCAGAGGAGCAGACGAACTCAACTGAATTGACCACAAACGCAAGCGCAACAATTCCAATTATCGTGGCTACACTTATGGGAGCACTTACCAGCTGTTGCATCCTCCCCATTGTTTTCTCCTTCTCCTCCTCTCCAACTATCTCGCATTTGAGCGTTCCACCTCTCGTTTCAATATACTCCTTTACAGAGAGCGTCCCTCCTCCCAAAGCAATAAGCCCAATCAGTATAGTAACCGCCCGCACGTAACCCAGCATCAGAAATATATTAAGCCAAGCAGTCATGAAAAGGAAGTAAAGCACTCCAGACGCAAACACAAATGTTCCCACTATAAGCCAGATTCTTTTCGGATCCTTCAAACCAGTTTCCATCACAAGAGCAATTAGATAAACAAGCACCCACATCGCGCATGGGTTAAACCCATCAGCAAGCCCAAGCACCACTGCGAGCACAGGAAGGGACATGCCGGCTATGTTCGTTTCACCAAGGAAGGGCAGGTTTACCGTTGTTGGTTTTTTTGTCTCATCCGCATCCACAAGCTCTGCTGTTTGGTTTGCGCATGTTTCAAGACAGTTAATTATTGCCATGCGTATTTCATTTGGAGTGATTTTTTCTGAAAAACCAACAATCGCTCTTTTTCCTATAAACGTTGTCGGCACTCCAATTCTTGTCGTGTCTAAACCATACTCCTCATACATCTCCCTCAGCAGTTCAATCTCCGCCGGATAGGTGACATCGTGATAAACAAAGCTCACCTGTGGGAACTCATTTGCAATCTGCTCGTTGAATGGCTTCTGGGCAGCGCAGTGAGGGCAGGTGGGGCTGTAGAAGAAATGAATGGTTAGATTTGCTGAAACATTCGTCACGTTGCTTGGCGGCACCACCATCATCTGTTGAGCAGCAGGGTCAAATAGAAATACAAGCCCACCCAGTATAATCAGCGCTGCAACCAGGTATCTGTTGAAAGGGACGCTCAGAAAATTTTTCGTCTGCTCTGCCACACTGCTCATTCTCCCACCCCGACTTGAACTCAATTTTCTCAGCAATTCTTTTATCACATTCCTCTTCAGCAGGGAACCGCTTCATTAATTTTAAGTTGTCTCTGCTCTGTTTTCATTTTGTTGCGATAGATTTATATATTTATGTATTCAAATATAACGATATATGAAAGAGGAGGTTAGAATTCTCAAAGCACTTGCTGATGAGACAAGGTTAAACCTAGTTCTGCAGCTGGCAAAGGGAGAGCAGTGCGCCTGCACGCTCGTCCCCAAAGCGGGAAGGGCGCAACCCACCGTCTCGCAGCACCTGAAAATTCTGTCTGAGGCAGGAGTGCTGTCGCAGAGAAGGGAGGGGAGGAACATCCTTTACAGTATCAAAGACAGGAGGGTTTTGAAGCTTATCAAATGTCTTACTAGGTGAGATTAAATCTGAAAGTTGACTATCTTGCTAGAGGTGAGCCTATGGAGATAAAAATTTTTGGACCTGGTTGCGCAAAATGCGTTGCAACCGAATCGGTTGTCAAAGCTGCGCTAAATGAACTTGGAGTGAAAGCGGATATTAAGAAAATCAGCAGCATAGAGGAGATGATGGAGTTTGGGGTGATGATGACACCTGCTGTTGCTGTTGATGACGTAATAATTTTCCAGGGAAGCGTGCCAAAGAAGGATGATTTCATAAAAGCGCTGGCTCTTCTTACGAGAAACAAGAGGTGAGCGATATGTGGGATTTGGTTATCAGCATGTTCAACGGAGGAGTCGAGCTGCTTATTGAATACATCACCAAGCACACTCTCACCTGTCTAATTCCCGCTTTCTTTGTTGCAGGTTTGATAAACAGCCTTGTGCCGAAAAGCTGGATAATGAAAATACTCGGAGGAGCGAACAGAGCCCTTGCATACATCCTTGCATCTGCTTCTGGAATGTTCTTCTCAGTCTGCTCCTGCACTGTGATTCCATTCTTCGCAGGAGTTTACAAAAGAGGGGCTGGTTTGGGGCCTGCAATTGCTCTGCTCTACTCCTGGCCTGCAATAAACCTAGCTGCGTTTGCTTTGACTGGAAGCGTTTTTGGTGCGAAGATGGCGTTGCTCCGAGCGGTTTTTGCAGTTCTCATCGCATTTGTTGTTGGGAACATAATTGAGTTCGTGTTTCCACCTGAGAAGAGCGAGCATAAGGGGAAAGGATCAATAGCTCACCTAACCGAGTCTGAGATGAAGGCTAAAAAAACCTATGCAGAGCTCTTCAAGGAGTGGATGAAAGCAACGTGGGATTTCTTTATTATGATAATTCCATACCTGCTTGTGGGCGTCTTTCTAGCAGGTGCAATAAGGGCAATTCTTCCGCAGGATCTTGTGCAGAGATACGTGGGAGGGGATAGCCTCTGGTCGTGCTTCTTTATTTCATTTCTGGGGGCATTCTCCTACTTCTCCTCGCTTACTGAAGTGCCTTTAACGCAGACCCTTGTCTCTCTTGGGATGGGAAGGGGAGCTGCGCTGAGCGAATTTCTGGCAGACCCAGCGTTGAGCCTGCCAAGCGCAATGGCAGTTGCCAAGATAATTGGGTGGAAGAGAACGGTTGCTTATCTGGCTATGGTTGTAGTGCTCTCCACCTTCATAGGCTGGCTGATGGGAAGCGAGATGCTGGGGTGGGTTTATTAATTATCAAAATAAAGAGGTGATGTAACGGAGGATATACTTGCTCTAACAGCTGTCATTTATGCGGTTGCGTTACTTCTTGGCTATCTGACAGACCGGTATCTAAAACTCCCCTGGATGTTCGCGCTTGTGTTATTCGGCATAATCCTCTCCGCCTTCGGTATTTTCACGCAAACCACAAAAAGCGAAAACTTCAACCTCCTGGCGAATCTTGGAATGCTCATTCTGCTGTTCACAATTGGTTTAGATTTGGATTTGGAAGAGATCAAATCGCTTGGCGTGTACATTGCTGCTGGAGATCTCTTCCTCTGTTTTTTTGAGGGGTTTATGCTCGCCCTGCTTTTCTACTTTTTCTTCCCTGCTGATGTGGGCAACTCCTTCACAATTGCGCTTATCGCAGGCATTACTTTTGGAACAATTGGCGAGGTAGTCCTATTTGCTATCCTCTCTGAATTCAATTTGGTGCATACGCGGTTTGGTCAGCTCTCGCTTGGGATGGGCGTATTTGACGACGTAGTTGAGGTGGCGATGCTTGCAATAATCGCCACCCTGCCAATTTTTTCTTCTCTGAGCAAAGCGCAGAACACCCCGAGCATTACTTTGTTTTTCTCTGCTTTGGCGGGCTTGCTTTTAGTGACATTTGCAATATTGAAAATTGGAGGGAGAATTAGGAAAGTTTTAGAAAGCATTCAAGCTCCAGCTTACGTCCCACCATTCCTAATCCTTCTGATATTCTTTTCCTTTATTGCTTTAACCACGCTTGTTTATGAAAATCTAGCTCCCGTAGCTGCAATTCTCAGCGGTGTGATAACACAAGAGATATTCCCCGATAAGGTGTTAAAGGAGAGCAGGAAATCTATAAACTTCTTAAGCATGTTCCTCTCCCCATTCTTCTTTCTAAGTCTTGGAACTAAGATTTCTTTTGCTTCCTTCCTAGCTGCCCCGTTGCTGCCCATAAGCATTGTGGCGGTTTCATTCATTTCAAGAGTTCTGGCATCTGTCATACTCTTCCGCAAACTGTTCGGTGTGAAATACTCCTTTATACTTGGTGTTGGGCTTTGTGTGAAGTTCAGCACAAGCATCGTTGCAGAAACTCTTCTGTTCACTTCTGGTTTTATCTCCGCAGGGCTCTTCTCAGCACTAATGGCTTCGTATATGCTTATGAAGCCGCTGATAGTGGGCATCTACTCCTGGTTCCTCTCCGGCTCAAAAGATGAACTCGCAACACGATTCGCCTTGCAGAGTTCAAAATCAGATTTGGAAAAGGAAGAGAAAAAATGAATTAGATCTAATTCTCTTTTGGGTTGTTCAGAAAGCATCTGCAGATATGTGTTGCTTATATAGATATTTATACCCCTTCAGCATAACAATTCATCAATGAGAGCTCACAAAGCGTTTATATTCACCGCTGATGCGATTATTGCCTTCTATCTTATAACAATCATGCTGTCCATCCTGCTCCTCATCAACTACATACCAAGGATGTATGTTCAGCAGTACCAATCGCTTGCCCAGGATACATTAAATGTTCTGAGCGAAATCAAACTCGGCGATGTTGCAGGAAAACCCCAATACCCTTACTCAAACTATTTATTATACATAAAAAACAACTCTCTCACCAGATGGCCGATGTTCCGAAAAACCTTGAATAACAACGCCTCCTCCCAATCCGTGCTCTCAATAAACCCAAACTCAACTTCTCTTTGGTGGATAACCAGGATAGGACCTTTCGGGGTGAACACCCCTGTTTACTCCTCCCCATCTGTTGATGATGGAAAAGTCATCATCGCATCCCGAAATGGAACGTATGCTTTTGATGAGAACACCGGAGTGAAGCTGTGGTATCTGCCCCTCTCCGCTGATTCCTCCCCTGCATTCCAGAATGGAAAGGTGTTCATAGGAGGGATAAGCAATGATTTCTATGTTTTGGATGAAGGGGGAAATTTGCTTTGGAATGTAACTTTGGGAGACAGGGTGATATCCTCCCCAAAGGTTCATGCCGGGAAAGTTTTTGTTGGCTCGATGGATAATACATTATATGCTTTTGATGAAGATTCTGGAAAGTCAATTTGGAATTTCACCGCTCAAGGAAACATCAGCTCCTCCCCAGCCGTTGATAATGGAAAAGTTTTCATATTCTCCCTTCTCTCAGGTGGAGGTGCGGACATTGGTTTTCTCTACTCGTTGGATGAGGGAACTGGAAAGATGTTATGGCAATACCGGATAACCGATCCCACTCCAACAAAATTCCTTGACCCATCACCTGCAATTAGAGGAGATGTTGTTTATCTGGGCACCGGGCATTACTTCTATGCAGTAAACATCACAAATGGAACCCAGATGTGGAATATTTCAATAGGAGGTCATAACTTCACCTCCTCACCGGTTATTGATAACGACACAGCATTTGTTGGCTACTCGAATGGGATATGCGTGATTAACCTCACGAGTCGTTCGTCCTATGTAAGAAGTCTCAACTCAATAATCTACTCCTCTCCAGTTATAGCAAACGACACAATTGTGGTGGCAACAAACGACGGCGTTATTGCTGCATACCCAAAATACAACATAGACGTCAACAACCCACTGTGGCGTTATAAAGTGAATGCATCCATCTACTCCTCACCAGCAACAGTTAACGGAAGAATATACATTGGAGCGCATGATGGAAACTTGTATGCGTTTGGGAATTGCTCAGCTTGGGATGAGAATATGTCAGTTCTTGACTCCATTGCTGCATTCTGGTATACTGGGAAGAAGGAATGCGCCCAAGCTCTTGCAAAGGAATTCTTGGATTCTGCAATACCTAGCAGATATGGATTTGAGCTTGTTGTGAAAGCACAGGACACCACCGGCTTTTACTGCGATGGCAGACCTGGTGCCCCGTGGGATTCTTTATACACAAATGACTGCAATCAAACAAAATACCGAAGGATTTTAATACAAGATAGTAAATATATCTCTGGGGTGGTGCGAAGCGGCACCATGGTGTATTACAACCGCCCCATAGAGATAAGATTGATGGTTTGGAACTGAGGTGCGTTATGAGGAAGGGTTTCTTCTTCACCCTGCTGGTTTTCATACTTTTCTTACTCGTTCTCATATCCGTAACTGCTTGGAGCCGTATCAGGGAATCCCAAGAGGAGCAGGTTGTTGTTTCAATGAGAATAAATAAGATGAATGAGTTTGCTGAGATGATAAAGGAGGATGCGGAGAGAACAACCCTTCTCTCTGGAGCGAACGCGTTGAGAACTGCTGCTGCATATGTTGCATACAACAACGAGAGCAAATTTCTGAATAACGCAGACTGCTTTCAGAAAGATTGTATATACGAATTGATGTATAACGCAACCATTGGGGGAGAGGAGAATTATACGAAGATGGATGGGAACAATGTAAGTTTTTCAGATTCAGACCAGATGGGCAACTTTACTTTGAAGAATTGGGATGAGAGAATAGTAAAACTTGGTGATAAAGCAGGTTTTAATGTCACTATCTACAGAGATAACATCGGTGTATACCAGTCAGACCCATGGAGTGTTAAAATAGGTTATAACCTTTATCTGAACATAACGGATAAAGCGCTGGATTCAGTGTTCAGGAGGGATTTAACCCCAATCCTTGTCACAATTCCATTAACAAATTACACATATGGAGGTTGATATGAGAAAAAACATTTATCTGTTGGCGTTGTTTATAGTCGTGTCTCTTGCTGCTCCAGCTATAGCTGAAACACAACTCCTTCCGAATGCAACTCACAAAGCATACGTTGCCTCCTCAACAACTCAGAATACTCCATTTAATGCAACCACTGAATTCACATCAGCTCAATACGGGTATATCAACACCTCTGATTCCGTTTATATGAGCTCAACTGCGCAGGAAACCATAACCCAAAGCTGCAATTCTCCGACACTAAGTGGTTGCGATG
>Ga0123519_10002349_pt1 | contig 32075 bp, 30 predicted proteins | sample YelNatPaOPRAMG02_FD_87396 | JGI IMG/M metagenome (GOLD analysis project Ga0123519, IMG submission 87396) | Hot spring microbial communities from Yellowstone National Park - Yellowstone National Park OP-RAMG-02 (version 2) | ecosystem: Environmental > Aquatic > Thermal springs > Hot (42-90C) ... | reverse complement strand
GGAATGGTTGGAGGAGTAGGAATGGTTGGAGGAGTAGGAATGGTTGGAGGAGTAGGAATGAGTATGGGAATGAGTTTTGGTGGTGGTTTTGCAGGAGCAGCTGGTGGAGTGATTGGTGGATTTTTAGGGTTTTAAGAACGAGTAAATTCTGGCAGATAAATTGGGAAGAGAAAAGGCAAAAGCCTTTTCTCTCTTTTATTTTTTATGGATATAATAATATATTTTTTTTAAAAAAGCTTTTAACATCTTTACTTATATCTGTTTGTCGTGATTATAAAGGTAAGAGTGAAATAACCTCAGAAAGAGAAAATGTTAAAAAGAAAGGGTGATATATATGGCATTCCCATTAATAGGAGCAGCAGTAGGGGCAGTTGCTAAGAGCGGTATTTTAAAAGGTATATTAGGTGCTGCAGGCAAAGGAGGAGGACTTGGAAAACTTATTGAAAGTTTGATAGGAGGGACAGAAAAAGTAATGGGTGGAGAACCCAAAGAAGGTGAAGCACCTGCATTACCATTGCCTCCACCACCTCCAGACCCTATGAAGCTTTTAAGTGGTTTACTTGGTGGCTTGTTAGGAGGAGGAAGCGGGGGATAAAGAGAGTTTTTTAAAGTACTTCTAGAAGAAATAAAATAAAAAGAGGGGGGTTCTCCTCTTTTTATTTTATTATGGTAAGCAACTTACTCATTATGTTATGTGTGCTTATACTGCTAATGTTTGTGGTTTTTACCAGATGATTTTTAAAAATTATAAAAATATAGTTAACTCCCTTTATTTTTTTAAATTTGTCGTGAATATATATGAAAGATAACCTCAGAACAATATAAAAAAGAAAGGATGATCTAGATGTTACCAGCTTTAAGTCAAAATAAGGTGACAATTATTAACAATTATTATGGAGGTAGCCCTATGCAGGGCATACAACAACCAGGAGGAATTCAATCTCCTCAACAGCAGATGCTTCAAATGATTATGCAACTGATGATGCAATTAATGCAGATGATGATGATGATAGGTGGTGGTAGCGGACAACAGCCATTTAATCCCTTTGCTGGAGGGATGGGGATGGATCCTATGGGGGGATTAGCTGGATTGGGCGGTGGAATGGGTATGGGTGGATTAGGTGGATTAGGTGGCGGAATGATGGACCCTCTCGCTGGATTATTAGGCGGATTGGGCGGTGGAATGAACACGCTGGGAGGACTTGGTGGAGGATTTGGAATAGGTATGCAAATCGGTTTTGGTGGAGGTTTTGCAGGGATGGTTGGAGGAGTGGTTGGTGGATTTTTAGGGATTGGTGCAAGATTTTAAAGTTAGTTTAAAATAATTTATTAGAGAGAAGGCAAAGCCTTCTCTCTATAATTTTATTTAATATACATTAAGTGAATTTTAATAAAATAAGTTTAAACTGCAGAATATGAGTTGGCTAGTTCGGGAAGCTTCTGTTAAAGATTTCCCTTTTATCATTGAATTAGGTGTTAACAATATTCTTCGTTCTATTTCTTCTTTGCGGGGAAGAGTAAATTTAAAAAAAGTAAAAGAAGTCCATAGACGCGATTTGGAGCTTATTAGAGATAGGAATAGCCAGTTTCCCTGTTCTTATACATTTGTAATAGAGGAAAAAGAAAAGAAAAAATTTGTAGGCTATTTAATTATGGCTACTGATTGTATAGAAAGTTCTACTGGAGAACGACAAGCCTGGATTTTTGATTTTGCCATTCTGGAGGATTACTGGCAGACAGAAGCTCCAGCACTGCTTCTAAAAAGGGCTGAAGAGGTAGCTTTACGAGATGGAGTTAAATATATTTCTTTGCAGCTCTGTGCCGAAGATAAAGAAGCACTTGAGTTTTTCTACAAGAGAAATTATCTGGAAGAAAGGAAGCGGATGTTAAAAGTTATTAATGAATTACAACATAAGGAAGAATCAAAAAAGTGATATTACTTTTATAAAAAAATTGCTAAACAGTTATTTTTGTTTAAATATTCCTAAAGCTAAAGTAGGGTATTGTAAGGAATTAGAAGAAACTAAAAAAAATTATATAAACGGAATTCTTGAAAGAATATCTAAAGAGGAAATTTATGGATTTATAGCTTTGGAGGGGAAGAAAAAATTAGGTTTTTGCTTAGTAGAAGATGTCATAGAGCCTTATACAGGGCAAAAGGAACTTTATATTATAAATCTTTCAGTAATTCCGGAGGTAATGGGTAAGAAAGTAAGTAATGGTTTACTTAGGTATCTAGAAGAGATAGCTCGCAAAAAAGGAATCAAGTTTATTAGTGCAGAAATCAATTCCGAAAATCGTCGTTCATATTTATTGGCTACTTTTTATTTTAATTATAAAGTAGAAAAGGTAACTCTTTATAAAAAATTATTTTAATTGCTAAATTAAAGTAGCAGGAAAAATTTGCTAATATGTAGAAGAAGCAAACAATAAAGTGCTTAAATAATAAAATGATAAGGAGGTAAGATTTATGGAGAATGAAAGAAATGAACACCCTCTAGAGGATTTTGCTTCTGCAATGGAATCGGCTTTTGATGTAGAAGTTTCTAAAGAGATTATAGAGGAAACAAAAGTAGAAGAGTTATTTGATGAAGAAAAGCTAGCAGAAGTTTTACCTGACTGGAAGGATGAAGAACTGGAAGAGTATCAGTCTCCAAATTTAAAGAAATTGCTTGATGCTGGCAAGGGAGTATGTGAAGGAGTAGTTTCTGATGCTGAATTGAAAAAGGTAGTGGCTGAGGTTAAAGCAGAGTTAGAGAAAACTATAGAAGAGTTTTCAAATATAAAAAAGTCAACAAAGCCAGATTCACTCACTGCTCGTGAACAGGTAATAAGGATTGAACGAGCCTTTGCTTTACACAGAGATGCACTCGAGGAGATTAATAGGTATTTTAAAGATGGAGATACTGGTCATATTTTAAATGGTCTGGATATGGCTCAGCGTGCTACCAATAGATTATACAAATCTTTCCTCCTCTTACAACAAGCAGCAGAAGTAGCGACTACAAGAATGTGCATTAAATGTGGACATCGTAATCCTTTGGGAGCTAATGTTTGTGAGAATTGTGGTGCACAATTACCCAAAATGGAAGAGAAGCCTGTAAGTGCAGTAGAATTAATGGTAGGCGCTGAAGAACAGAAATATTATACTAGCCCTCACCTTGATAGACTTATTAAAGAAGTAGATATGTTAAAGAAAGGTGAAATTAGTCCTGAGAAGTTCTCTGCTACGATTGATTTTATGTTAAACAATTTATCAGTAGTTAAAAAAGAATATCGCAGTTTAGATACCTCTTTCTTTACTGAAGAAGAAAAGAAAATGTTTGGTGATTTATTTACCTCTTCAGAGAAAGCCATAGAAGCTTATGAGGGAGCTTTGCAGGAGATGAAGAGATATTTTAGCGACAGTAATATAGCTCATCTAGATAATGGATTACGCTTGGCTTTTGAGGCAACTCAGGTAATTGCTAGAGTCCATGAATTTGCTAAGGAGGTAGAAAAAAATTTATCTGAGTTAGAGAAAAAAGGAGGAACTTCTAAAGAAGAGAAAGAGGAGGAGGGGAGCTAACTTTTAATAAAATTAGGATTATGAAGAAGAAGTTTATTTACTTTATAATATTATTGTTAGTATCTGTAAGTATAGGGACAGGTTGTGGCTGGTGGCAGGAACACAGGATTAAAGGGCTTTTGCGGGAAGGGTCGGAAGCTTTAAATCAGAAGGATTACACCAAAGCAGAGGAAGTATGTAATAAAATACTTAAACTTGCACCAGGTAATTTAGAAGCGAAAGCATTACTCCTTGAAGTTTATCTGGGACAGCGGAAGCTGGATCTGGCAGAAAAAGTTCTTGAAGACTTGTGTAAGCTTGCACCACAGGAAGAAAAGTATAAAAGGCAATTAGCAAAAATTTATATGGAAGAAGAAAAATATTCTAAAGCTCTCCCACTTTATGAAGAGATACTTAAAAGGAATCCACGGGATGTAGAAGCTCTGTTATTTATGGGGGAATATAGTTTACAGCAGGGTGAAATGTTTAAAGCTAAAGATTATAGAAGAAGGGTAATCAGGATAGAACCGTTTAATGAAGAAGCGAATATATTACTAGCAGAGATAAATATTGTTGAAAATAGGTTGAAAAGAGCAGAGAGAATAATTAAGCAACTCTTAAAGCAAAACCAAAGTTGTGTTCGTTGCTATGTAAAACTAGGACTTATTGATTTTCTACAGAGTAAATGGGATTATGCAGAAGAAGACCTCAGCAATGCAATTACTCTTGACCCTTCACTACTGGAAGCTAAGTATTTACTTGCTGCTCTGGCTATCAGGAAGGGTAAGATAGAGGATGGAATTAATCAACTTCTAAGTTTGTCAAAGCAGTATCCAGACAATCCTCATATTCTTTTCTATCTGGCTGAGGGATACGAGATTTCTGGTAAGACAGAAGAAGCTGTAAAAGTTCTTACAGAGCTTCTTAAGTTTTCTCCTAACAATAAAGAAGCTTTGTTTGCCCTGGTAAGGATATATATTAAAGAAAAGAATTATAAGGAAGCAGAAGCATTACTAAATCGGATGTTAAAGATATACCCTCGTGAGGCAGAGATTTATTTCCTGTTAGGAAATCTTTATAGAGAAGCTGGCAAGGAGAAAGAATCTAGAGAAGCTTATAAAAAGGGTCTTAAACTCAATCCTAGAGATTCTCGAGCACATTTTCGGTTGGCAAAAGCATATTTAGAGCAAAAGAGAAAGGATCTGGCAAAAGAAGAGCTAAAGCAGTCAGTGCTTTTGGACCCAAATTTTGCTGATGCATATAACGAATTAGCTCAAATTTATATAGATGAAAATAATTATAGCCTTGCTGTAGAAGCATTACAGAAAGTTCGTAGCCTCTCTCCAGAGGCTACAGGTATTAACTTGAAACTTGGTATAGCTTTGATGGAACTTAAGAAATTTAAAGAAGCAAAAGATGCACTAGAGAAAGCTGCTAAAGAAACACCACGCGATGTACTTGTATATCGTAAACTTGCTAAACTCTATGACCTTGAGGGGAATACAGAGAAAGCAATTGCGCATAATAAAAAGGTTATATCTTTAGCTAAAGATAACAAACAATTTATAGGGGATGCTTATTTTAATATAGGAAGAATTTATTTTAATAAGCAAAATTATAAAGAAGCACTAGAAAATTTCTTAAAAGTACTTGAGCTTTATCCAGAAGATGAAGAGACTTTGGAATTGGTTGGGACTTCGTATCTTCAACTACATAAACCAGCAGATGCAGTTGTTGTATATAAAAAGCTTGTAAAAATAAATCCATCGAATGCTTATGCACACTATAATCTTGCAGGAGCTTACTATTCCGCACAAAACACTGATGCATTTACTCAGGAAATAGAGAAAGCTTATGAATTGGCACAGGCTCAGGGGAATACTGAATTACAGAAAAAAATAGAAAAGCAGATAGAAGAACTGGCTAAATGAAATCTCTAGCTCCTTGATTCAGGTGAAGAATGAAGAAGTGGATAAGAGGAGAAGCCTAAAGGAACTAATTATCTTGCAAGGCAAGAAAACTCTGCCAGCTTTCGGGTATGTTTTTTTTATTGATATTTTAATTAAAAGTATCTTGTTCTTTCAGAGTTCCTCTGGATTGGGCACATTTTGTCTTTTTCCTTTTCTTTTCTTTTCTCTTTTAGCTAAGGAAGAAATAGATTATACTTCTACTTTTCCCTGGGATGCTACTGGGAAAGTAGTTGGAAGAGTATTTGAAGATACTAATGGCAATGGAATTTTTGACCCGGGAGAAAAGGGATTTGTTGGGGTAAGACTAATCCTTGAAAATGGCGTTGTTGTCAAAACTGGCATAGGAGGTAAGTTTTTTGCTGACCATTTAAAATCAGGTTATCATATTATAAAAATAGATGAATGGAGCTTGCCCCCTGGTTATATTTTAATAAATCAGAAAGAGATGAGTAAATTTATTAACATCCCACCTGCAGGTGTAGTGGAAGTTAACTTTTATATTAAACAGGATTGGTAAATAAGAGAGGTGAGAAATTTAGTATGAATTATATACTTGTAATTAATCTTGGCTCTACTTCTTCTAAATTAGGAATATTTAAAGAGGAGGAGGAAGTTGTAGTAGAAAACATTCATCATTCTGTTGAAGAATTAGCTAAATATACTAGAATTGTGGAACAGTATCCTTTAAGGCGAAAGGTATTGATAGATTTTATAGAAAGAAATGGTTTCTCTCTTTCTCAATTTATGGCCATTGCCTGCAGGGGGACAGCTACTAAACCAGTAGAAGCTGGAGTATATAGAGTAACTAAAAAAATGGTAGATGATTTTCAGGTAGAAGGTGAACATCCTACTGGAGTAGGTTTAATCTTAGCTTATAATTTAGCAGAAGAGTTTGGTATCCCTGCTTATACATTAGATTCACCTCTTTCTGATGAGTTAGAACCGATAGCTAGAATTTCTGGAATACCGGAGATACAACGTAAAAGCAAGTTTCATGCTTTAAATCAAAAAGATGCGGGAAGAAAAGCAGCAAAAGCTATGGGAAAACAGTATGAAGAGATGAACTTAATAATAGCACACATTGGAGGAGGGATTTCAATAGGGGCTCACCGCCGGGGGAGGGTAATTGATGTGAATAATGCTTTAGATGGTGATGGACCTTTTTCACCGGAGCGCTCTGGGGGATTACCTGTAGGAGATCTGGTAAAGCTATGTTTTAGTGGAAAGTTTACAGAAAGAGAGATTTTAAAGAAAATAACTGGTAAGGGTGGACTTGTAGCTTATCTTGGAACTAATAATGCTTTGGAAGTGGAAAAGAGAATTCTGGATGTAGACAAAGAAGCAGAACTTATTTATCAGGCTATGGCTTATCAGATTGCAAAAGAAATAGGTGCTATGGCTACGGTGTTTAAAGGGGAAGTAGATGCCATAGTTATTACTGGAGCATTGGCTAAGTCAGATATGTTAGTTAACTGGATTAAGGAGCGGGTTAGATTTATTGCACCTATAATTCTTTTGCCTGGAGCTGATGAGATGCGTGCATTGGCGGTTGGAGCTTTAAGAGCGCTTAAAGGCGAGGTAGAAGTAAAAGTTTATAATTAGATAAATGTCTAAATCTATAGTAGTAGTTAAAAGAACAACACCCGAAACTGTGATTAGTGATTATATTTCCCTTATAGAGGAAGCTGGTATAAAAGATTTTTTACCCAGAGATAAGCCAGTAATACTTAAAAATAATATTTCATGGCATTTTCCTTTTCTTTCTGCAAATACAACTCCATGGCAATTAGAAGGAGTAATTAAGGGGCTTAAGCAATTTGGATATGAAGATATAGTATGTGTAGAAAATGATACAGTAGTAACCAATCCTTATAAGGGAGAAAAGTTAAATAAATATACACCTATCTTTAAAAAATATAAAATACCTGTCTTATATAATTGCCGCCCAGGAGACATACGATGGATTAAATATAAGCCTAAAAGTGAAATGATGGTTTTGTCAAAGGTATTTCCAAAAGGTATTGAAATACCTGAGCTTTTTTTAAACAGCTCCATAATTCATCTTCCTACTATGAAATGCCATATTTATACCACAACTACAGGTGCTATGAAAAATGCTTTTGGAGGCCTTTTGCACCGAAAACGCCATTACACTCATTCAGTGATTCATGAAACACTTGTAGATTTACTTACAATTCAAAAGGAAATACACACTGGTATTTTTGCTGTAATGGATGCTACTATGGCTGGCAATGGTCCAGGACCTCGCACAATGCAACCTGTAGAAATTGGTTTGATTTTAGCCAGTGCTGATAGTGTAGCAATTGATGCTGTATCTGCCTGGATTATGGGTTTTTCCCCTCTTGAGATACCTTATATAAGATTAGCTCACCAGCGGGGATTAGGTAAAGGAAATATGAAAGAGATAGAAATTAGAGGAGAAGATATTACAAAAAATAAGCAGGCGTTTACTGTGGGAGATAATCTGGCTTCTCGGGTAGGAGATTTATGTTGGTTTGGCCCTCTGCGTGTATTTCAGTATTTATTTTTCCGTACCCCATTGGTTTATTTGTTTATATTAGGTTCTTTTCTTTATCATGATTACTATTGGTGGCCAATTAAAGGAAAGAAACTTATGGAATCTATTTATAAGGAAAACAAATGGGGAAAATTGTTCGCTAGTTACCCATTTGAACCTGAAGAAGATTAAACCCGAATAATGCAATTTAAAAACTACCTAGCTCCGTAGTCAACTGCATTTTTTGAGGTTTAAACTCCCTTACACAAAATATATATACTACTACTGCTACAGTTTATTGCATTGTTTGAGGATTATCCTGGTAAATTTTGTAATTGCCAGTCTAATATATTTTTCCAGTTATAGACTGCCCCTATACTTGAATTATAAATAGGCTCCAAATCTTTATCTACATAAATTTGGGTAGGGTCTTTAAAGTTAGGATTAAAATCAGGATAGAACATAAGTTTCCTAAGCTCTGCACTTCCTCCTTCTGGTGTATAGATAATTTCTATAAGAGCACTTTTTACTTTCCAGAAGATTATTTTTAATTCAACCTCCTTAAGTTGAATACTTTTTATCAAAACAAGTGGTAGATAAAATGTAACTTCCCCCGAAGCTATACTCATTAATTGAGAGACAACTGTAGATATAAGATTACCACCGTATGATTTATACTTTCCTTCAAATTCGAGTGTATTATTAGCAAGATAGATAAGCCCTCGTTTTGGGGTATCAAAATCAAGTTTTGCTTCTGGCTTCATACCCCATTTTATCCAGTGGCAGGGAGTTAAAAAAAGAATTTTTCTTTCCATAAATTCACTTCCTTTGAAGGATTTTAATAAAGTAAAAAGAATTTAATATTATCACTTTTAACACAATTATTTTTACTTTAACCACTGGGGTTATTCCCCTTCAACACAAGAGGGTAAGGGACCTTAAGGTTTTTCCTTACCCTCTTGTATCCAGAGAGGTATGTTATTAAAAATAATTCCAGAATCTAAATATTTTTTAACAGATTCTAAAAGTGTAATTGGCAGATAAGTTGCTTCTTTCTCTCGCAACATTAAACAGCCTCCCATACCTTTAGCTAGCGACTCTTCTACGGCTACAGTATAGATTTCTTTAGGTTCTAAAATTGTCTTCAGTGGTAAGAGTAAGACTTTTTTAATCCTTTGATTTGGTGGAGATAAATATGAAAAATAAACAACTATTCCAGCAACCTGAAGGAATGCAGGATTTTTTTGTGGATAAATCATTAAATTCTCTTCTAATATTTTATATATTTCCTCTCCAGAAAGCATTATTTTTGCAATATGGTCATCTGGATAGAAAAGGTAACTGCATAACTTTATTTCATCATACTCGCCAGCTTCCAGTTGTTTATCTCTAATAGATGCTTTGCTTATAAAAGCTATTTGAGCATCACTGGCGTAGCGTATAGCTTCTGCTACAAAGCTTCCCAGAGAAGTTTGCCCTGGAGCATTATAAGGATTTGATAGATTAAAAGGAATAATCCAGCTTTCTGATTTTGCAGGAACTAAAGTGGCAAGTAATAATAGTGCAAAAATAAAATATTTTTTAATCAACATATTTTACCACTTCTTTTAAAGGGCGTCTTGGAACACCACTGGGTTTTTCTGCTGGATAACCCAGGGGAATTAAAGCTACCGGTAAAAGCTTTGAAGTATCAAGATTAAGAATTTTTCCTACTTCCTGCTCATTGAAAGCTCCTACCCATACACTTCCCAGTTCCAGGGCTGTAGCGGCTAGAAGTAAATTTTCTATAGCTGCTCCAGTATCGTGGAATACAAATAAACTTCTACCTCTTTCTCCATAAATAGCATTGCGGTTTAAGTCTGCACATACTACTATTACTACTGGAGCTTCCCCTATCCAGCTCTGTCCCCAGGCTGCTTCTTGAAGAAGGAGTTTAATTTCTTTGTTTTTAACTACTATAAAATACCAGCTTTGCAAGTTTCCTGCCGAAGGTGCTAGAATTGCTGCAGAAAGAGCTTTTTGTATAAGTTCATCGGGTATATCTTCTTTTTTAAATTTTCTTATAGACCTTCTCTTTTGAATAGCTTCAAAGAATTCCACCTTTTAAACCTCCTTTAAAAATTTTCTGCTTTCCCCTGCATCTCTACAAAACGAACTGGAATTAACTTTTTTTTATATATACCCTCTTGTCTTTTTTCAATTAGTATAAGATATTGAATTAACTCCCCTACTGGAGCAATAAGTATGCCAGGAGTGGAAAGTTGCTGCAAAAGTGGTGGTGGGATTGCTGGCGGAGCAGCAGTAACTATGATTTTTGAGAAAGGTGCCATTTCTTCCCAACCCCAGTATCCATCTCCTATACGAAAATAAATATTTTGATATCCTAAATCAGTTAAAGTCTTTTGAGCCTGTTTCGAAAGCTCGGGGACATATTCTATTGTGTAGACCTCTTTTGCCAATTCTGCCAGTATTGCAGTTTGATAACCACTTCCTGTGCCTATTTCTAATACCCTGTCTTGGGAGGAAATTTCTAATTGTTCAGTCATATAAGCTACTATATAAGGTTGAGAAATAGTTTGACCACAACCAATTGGTAAAGGATAATCCCCATAACTTAGATGCACTACTTCTTTTGGCGTAAAGAGTTCTCTCGGAACTCTGGCAAAAACTTCTAATACCTTTCTATCTTTTATATCCCTCCCCATTAACTGATTTTCTACCATATTTCTCCTTTGTTTTTCCCAGGAAGGCATTTTTATTTGATTTTTATTAATTTTACAACGCCTCCTTTAGGGTCTTGCAGTGTTAATGTGTTTTCTTCCAAGATAAATTTATATGGTGTGCTTTGCCCTTGATATTCTAGAGAAAGTGTATCGCCTGTAATAGTGTAACTGCCTTGAAGAGTTTTGTTAGCACCCGGCGAAATAACTTTCATTGTATATTTGCTGTCAGGAGTAAGTTCTAAATTAAGGCTCCCGTCAGAAGTCGCCCAAACTCCTGTAATATCACTACCTGTTTGAGGAATGGGTAAGGTTAGGGGAATTTGGGAGAGGTTTTCTCCTTCTGTTGCTGGAGGAATTGGTAAAGAAGTGGATGTGGAAGGATATTTAGATTCAACAGACGGTAAAGGAGAAGAGAGGTCTAAATCCATTGTAATGAGAGGTTTTACTCCAAACTTAAAAGAAGATATTATAAGTTCCAGGTCCTTCTGAAATAGTTCCTTGGAGCCATCCCATTCAAAATGAGCAAATAATCCATAGCCATTATTTACTGTGTAAATATCTAGAGTTGAATAATCTTTAAACTGTCTTTCAATGAGTAGTGCTTTCTTACCTGCAAAGTTTATTTCTTTTTTTGCTATCTCTTTGCCTTCTAATGATATATCAAAGATTTCTGCTATTTGTTGAAGTGAATATTGAGAACCTACTTTAAAACCTTCTAGATAAAGCATTGCAACGTTTTCTTCCTTTATACAGGTAAATACTTCTTCTTCTCCTGTGGGTGCTTTAACTGCTTGCCAGCCTGTGGGTAGCTGAAAACTAAATCTTTGCTTGGGGTCTTGATAAACTTGTGATGTGGCAGAAAGTGTCTCTTTCCCATAAATTGAATTTAAAACTAAATATAGAAATAATATAACAGCTATTTTAGTATTCATTACTCCTCTCTTCCTCCTTTATCTTTAACTATATTTTACTTCTTGTTTAAAAGTTAGGAATCCTTCTCCTGGTTAAAAATAAACCAAGACACCCTATAAAAACTAATAGTTGTAAAATAATAAACTGAGGAAGAGTAATCCAATGTCCCAAAGAATTGGTAATACCCGGGAAATTACTCCATAGGAATATTAAAGTGTTGTGTGTAAAGTGAGCTATAAAAGTAACGCATATACTATCTGTAGTAGAAGCTACTACCCCAAGATAAGCACCCATAAGGAAAGTTGGTATAAATCTGGAGGGATGAAAGTGATAAATGGAAAATAAAAGTGCTGCTCCGAATATCCCCTTAAATTTTCCCCAGTTTTTTTCAAAACTTTTTTGAACAAGCCCTCTGAAGAAAATTTCTTCACTCATCGCTGGAAGAAGAGAAACTAAAATAAATTTAGTAATTGTTTCTTCCAGTGTAGGAGAAGGTAGAAGAAGTGGATATATTTTGTCTAGTATTTCTTTAGCAGGAGGTGGGGGAAAAAGTTTAAATATCCATATAAGTAAATTTACTATTAGTACCCATCCACTAAATCCTAAAATTATACCTAAAGTTATTTTAGAGCCAGAGACAAGTTGGAGCCGCAATGTTTTTGCTGTATCATAATTCCCTATTACTGTTATTAAAAGTGATGGTAATAAGACAAAACCCAGTTGAAATATTAGAAGATATAAATTTTCTTCTACTTTGTCAAGCATTGAGGCAAGAAGGTTATACAGGAGGAAAATGAGAACAATTAACAGTAAAACTAGTCTTGCAGTTGGTATTTTCTCTTCCATAAAATTTATTTTAATATAAATGCTTTAGATTATCAAGATTTAAATAACTACAATTTAGATACTAGAACAGGTAGAATTAAGTAGGTTAGATTTTGATGTAGGGAAAACCCTTTTGAAAAAGGGTTATTCCCTCCATCAATCTCCTACCTTTTCTTAAAACTTTTAACTACTAGAAAGGGTATCCGAAGGATACCCTTTTAATAATTAAAGTTTTTGGGAAGAGAAGGGATATTAAGGGAAGAGAAAGCCCTTTTTTCAAAAAGGGTTTCTCTTCCCTTAAAACTAATCCTTCACAATTGACCTGTTTTACTGTCTGAATTGCAGGTTTAAACAAGTGATATGTTGAATTTAGTGAAATATTATGATAAACTAAAAATTATATTTGTAAGTTAAGATGAAAATATTAGATAGATACTTGCTAAAAGAATTAATTGGCCCTTTTTTTCTTGGAGTGGGTGGATTTATTTTATTTATGGTAGCCCATATCCTCTTTTTATTAACTGATATAATTGTAAATAAGCGGGTTCCATTTGGAGTAGTAGCACAGATGATGATACTCAGGATGCCTGCAATACTTATACTGACTTTCCCTGTGGGGATGTTATTTGGAACGGTTCTTGCAATTAATAGATTAGTAGCAGATAACGAGATTACTTCTTTATGCACTTCAGGAATTAGTTTTTCCCGTATAGTACTGCCTTATGCAATAGTAGGTTTAATTTTAAGTATTGTTACTTTTGTAAGTAATGAAAAAATAGTTCCCTGGACTACTCATAAATCAGAGAATATTGTTCGTAGAATGATTTTAAAACAGCAAGCACCAGTAATAGATGCTAATGTTTTCCAGCGAGGTCCCAATAATCAGATGTTTTATGTAGGAGTAGTTGACCATAAAGCACATATTTTGAGGAATGTAATTATTTTTGAACTTGGAGATGGATATTTCCCTAAAGTGACAATTGCAAAGGAAGCTACTTGGGATAGTAAATACTGGTATTTAAGGGATGGGGTTGTTAACCAATATGATGATAATGGAATGCTTAGCTGGGAAGCAAAGTTTCAGCAGCTTAAAGTACTTGTAAATGTAGATGTGGAAAATTTTTTTGCAGGCCAAAAAACTCCGCAGGAGATGACTACAAAAGAACTCTCTGAACAGATAAAAAGGTTTAGTCGCAGCGGTCAAAATGTAAAAGATTTTGTAGTGGACTTTCATATGAAGTTTAGTTTGCCACTTGCTAATTTAATTGTAGTTTTAATAGGTGCTCCGCTGTGTTTAAAAGGTCCCAAAAGTGGCAAAATGATTGGAATAGCTTATGGCTTTGGAGTAATTTTTCTTTATTACAATCTGATGTCTATTGGGCGAGCTTTTGCTATTAATGGACTTATTCCACCAGTTCTTGGTGCCTGGTTGCCTGATATAGTGGTAGGGAGTGCAGGCTTGGTATTAATTTATAAGGTAGAACATTAATGAGGAAGTTGCTTTTTTTTTCTACAATTCTTTTTTTTACTACTACTTTAGTTATAATGCCGAAAGAATCGGCTAGTATCAAGGCAGATAAAATATACTTAGAAGAAGATGGATGGATTGTTGCTGAAGGAAATGTTGAGTTTAATTATATGGGTGTTACAATTAAAGCTGATGTTGCAGAGATGCATAAAGAACGGAAGCTTATAAGAGCAGCAGGTAATGTGAAGTTGTTACAAGAGGGAGACGAAGCAAATGGGGAACAGATAAGTTATGACCTTGATAAGGGCATAGGGGCTTTGGTAAGAGCAAAAGGAAAGACACAAAATTTTCAAGTTCGCGGGAAACCTACAAGTGGATATATTTATTTTTCTGGAGAAGAAGTATTAGAACGAACAGAAGAATTTTCGCTGTTTAAAGGTGGTTTTACAACCTGTGATCTGCCAGAAGGTAAGGAACATTATCAGTTAACTACAAAGAATATTATAATTGAGCCAGGAGAGAAGTTGGTTGCCAAAAAGGTATCTTTATTTTATAAAGGGCATAAATTGTTTTCCTGGCCTGTAATGGTTATTTCTCTTAAACAAAGGAAATCACAGCCTTATTTCCCTAAATTTGGTTATAACAAACCTGAAGGTTTTTTTGTAAGGAGTAAATATAGTTATTATTTAGGTAGTTCTCAATATGGTTACTTCCGTTTTGATTATGCTACCAAAAGGGGGTTAGGTTTTGGTATAGACCATGATTATAGATTTAGTGAAAAATCCTGGGGTAAAGTATATTATTTTAGACAGAGTACACATTCTAATGTTACTAATAATGAGTTTAGAATAACTCATAATCAACTTCTTCCCGGTGATTTTAAAATCACCTATAATTTTAATCTTACTTATAATACAGGTTACTATATACTTGCTAAGCCTAATATAAGTTCTGATATTGCAGCAAATAAACGTGGCAAAAGCTATAATACAAATGTTTCTTACCGTTACTTTACTGATTCAGGCGATACCTCCAGACATAGTTTTGATTTTACTCATTCTCAGACTTTTTTTCAAAGTTGGCGCACTTCCTTTAAAGCTAATCTACTTTCTAATAAGGGAAAGAACTTTTCTAGTGAGCAGGATAAGTATTCGTTAGAGGTGCAGAAGTCTTTGGGACCTTTTGATATGAAAATATTAATAGATAATAGTGCAGGGAATTTTACTCAGTTTTTAAATAAACTCCCGGAGTTTGTTTTTACCTGTAAGCAACCAATTAAACTTTTAGGTAATGCTTTTCCTATTAAAGCTATTGTTACTCTTGGTAAGTATAGAGAAGAACCTTCAGGTATAAATACCACAAGAACTAATTTTCAACTTAGTTGCCAGAATAACTTTCGTATTGGTAAAAGTGGAAATATTAATACAAGCACTTCCCTGGACCAATCAATTTATGGAAGCGGAGAAGCTAGATATGTAATAGACCACCGTTCTACCTGGCGGCAGAAGTTTGGTTCACATATAAATACTCAAATAAATTACAGCTGTCGTTTCCCTAATGGTTATTCTCCTTTTCGTTTTGATAGGGTAGGTACTTCTAAATATCAGACAATAAATACTGAGTTTGCTTTTTTTGATAAACCTAATGAAGGTGTCTGGAATGTAAACTTGCAAACTGGTTATAATATCACTTCACACCAATTTCAAAATCTGGCTACGAGATTTCAGTTCTTACCGAAAAAGAATTGGCAGATGAATTTTTCTACCTCTTATGATTTAAACAATCATAGGTGGCAAACTTTTGATACTCAGTTAGATATTCAATTGCATCCTCAATGGCATGTAGAGTATAATGGTTCTTATAGTTTTCTGTCCCGCAGATTTGCTAATCAATCAATAAGAATTACAAAAGACTGCCATTGCTGGTTTTATTCTATAATTTACCGTTCACAACGGAAAGAATTATTGCTTCAGGTAGCAATTAAGGCTTTCCCATTTGAAAGTTTCAACTTAGGTGTATCCCCTGAAGGTCCTATTTTACCTTTACCGCAGGTGTTTACTAATCCTAATTTAGAGTTTGGAGGTGAGAGGGGAGAATAAAATTTATTTTAAAATTTGGAGAGCAACTTGAACTATGTCAAAACTATGGCGATTAAAGTCAGTTGGAGGAGCAGGATTCATTATTACATCTCCTGTTGTATCGTTTAAATAAATGACACCAGTTAGTTCTAGATTTACCCGATAACTATCTGCAGAAGTTCCAAGCCCTGGTCCGAGAGCGTCACGAGCATAACCGGTGCTATCAAAAGTGATTACATTAATATACAAATCGGGAGGGTTGTCTAAAATATCTATCATATTAATATACGCTTCTACTGTATCACCGCTATATGAGCCATCGTTAAAAGTAATTTCTACCTGCTGGAAATTAGAATTTACATCTCCAGGTATTAATCTTTCGTTTCTTACAAAGTTAGGTGTGCTACTGCCAAAGTTTATACCTAACTGGATATAATCTGTCCAGGTTTCATCACGGTTTACAGTAACTGGATTTGCATCTACCCTCCCCTGTGGAGGGCGATTAAAGGCAAATACATAATATCCGTAGCGTGGGTCTACGCTAGCAGCCATCCTCATAGACAGGTGTAATGTAGGAGAGAGTGGAGTGGGAGTAGGTGTTCCAGGTGGCAAAGTGGGAGTAGGTGTATCAAAAGGTCCACGGGCACACCCGAAGAATATATTATTAGAACCCATAGAAACTATAATAGAAAGAATGCATAAATAAAGGAGGAGATAAAATAAATACTTCAAAAAATACTCACCCCCAATATAATTTGAATTATTATACCACAAATCTTTCTTTAAATCCCTATTTAAGCAGTATTTTTTCTGGAACTTTACTTATATTATTGTATCCTTTTTTTGATTTTTCCTGGTTAAGCTGGTTTGCAATAGTCCCTTTCTTTATAGGTATAAGTAAAGTTAAAAACTGGAAAGATGCTTTTTTATCTGGGTGGCTTATGGGGCTTATATGGCTAGCAGGACAGTTTTACTGGTTGATTATTTTTGGTAGAGTTCCATATTTATTATTTTGTATTGCATATCCACCCTGGTTAGGATTGTATGGTATTGGGGCTTATAAGATAGATAAGGTGACAAAAGGAGTTTGGCGTATAATTCTATTAAGTGGATTGTGGGTAGCAATAGAATTCTTAAGAGGCACTGGAGAATTTGGTCTTCCCTGGTCAGGGCTTGGGCTTGCAATGTATAAGAACCTTCCTTTGATACAGATTGCAGAATTTACGGGAATTGGTGGGGTAAGTTTATTAATAGTAATGGTTAATGCTTTCTTGGCTGAAATTATAATAAAGCGCCCCCAAAAGCTTCTCCTGTTTGGATTGTTTTTAGCATGGTTAATTATTGTTGTCTTTATATGGGGAGGAGAGAGAATAAATAAATTTTCTAATTTTAAGCCTAAAATTAAAGTGATGATAGTTCAACCTAATATACCTCAGGAGATAAAATGGGACCCACCACATTTACCAGAGATTATAGATATATATCATAACCTGATTTTTAAAGCTATTTCTTATAAGCCATATTTAATAGTGATGCCCGAGACAGCTATACCTAGCGAATTGGTCGAGGGAAGCGAATTTATGTCTTTGTCTACATCCTGGGCCAGATATAGTAGTGCTTATTTTTTGATGGGAGGTGTGGGTTATAGGGAGGGAGATTTTTTTAATTCCTTGTTTTTGTTCACTCCCAGGGGCAGATTGATAGGAGAATATGATAAGATACGGTTGGTTCATTTTGGTGAGTATCTGCCAGGACGAAAGTGGTTTGAGAAATTTAGCATATTTAAAGAGTTACTTACTCCTGTATCCAGATTTTCTTCGGGTAAAGAAGTTAAAGTATTCAATACCCCTAAATTGCGGTTTGGAACTGTTATCTGTTTTGAATCTGTTTTCCCCAACCTGGCAAGGCTTATATCAAAACAAGGTGGTGAAGCTATTGTTATAGCTACTAATGATGCCTGGTTTTATGATACAACTGCTCCATATCATCATTTTGCATTTTCTGTATTTAGAGCAGTTGAGAATAGAAGGTTTGTAGTGAGATGTGGAAATACAGGAATTTCTGCTTTTATTTCTCCTGCAGGCAAAATAATTGCAAAAACATCTTTATTAGAGAGAACTTTACTGGTAGATGAAATAGCTTCTTTAAGTTATAAGACATTTTATACTTGTTTTGGTGATGTATTTTCGTTATTTTGGTTAATAATTGTTTTTTACTGGTTAGCTTATGTTGAATTGGAACAGATTAATGAAAAAAGTATTAGTTAAACCGAATTTATTATACCTATCGTTGCTAAAATTTTTTAAAGTATACTGGGAAAAGTTAAAATATAAACTAAAACCATCATATATATTTTCTCCAGAATTTATTAAGAAAAACTGGAAACAGATATTAATATCGATTGTGGTAATTTATTTTCTTTATTTAATTATAGATATTTTTACTATGAAGGAATACGAGATTACCAAATCGAAAGGAGAACCTAATCTAGAGATTGTAGGGACTAAGTTTGTTAAAAGAAAAGAGGGAAAGATTAACTGGGAGTTTATGGCTAACAAGGTTTTTGTAGATACAGATGAAAGAAAGGTAAAAGTACCTGTAATAAACGGAGCTCTTCTTTATAAGGATAATAAGCCTTATCTTAAAATTTCTGCTCGAGCTATAAATTTAAAATTAGACCAGGACAATTTTGAAGCTACAGGAGGGGTTGAAGGCGAGGTGCTAGGGACAGGTATAAGGTTTAAAGTTGGTAAGCTTTTTTGGGATCCGTATCAGAGTATCATTAGAGGAGAGGATGGGGTAGAGATTTATTATAGAGATGAAGGGGTTTTAAGAGGTAAGGATTTTATTTATAATACCCGTTTTGATACTTTTCAACTAGATAAGGGGGTAGAAATAGAAATAAGAAGCGGTGTAAAATAAACTTACTTTCTTTGAAAAGTAAGTAAGCACCTCCTTTCTTTGGTAAAGAAAGGAGGCAAAGAAACTTTTAATCGCTACCGCTCCGCTTACTTTCTTTGTAAAGAAAGTAAGCAAAGAAACTTTCAAAAGCTACCGCTCCGCTAAACTCTTTGTTAAACGGAGCGATAGCTTATAAAGTTTTCTTGCTTACTTACTTTCTTTGGTAGAGAAAGTAAGTAAAGAAACTTTTATCCGCTTCGCTCCGGTAAACGCTTTGTTAAGTGGAGCGACAGCTTATAAAATTTTAGGTGCTGCGCACCCACTTCGTGCCTTGCTTACTTCTTTTTTAAAAGAAGTAAGCAAGCAGGGCGATAGGAGTTAAATTTTTATGAGTATTAAAGAATTGATAAAGAAATTACCATATCCCGTAGCTTTTGGACTTAAATATGTTTATAGTTTACTTCCAGTTCGTTTTCGTTATGGTAAATTATTTTGGGAGAGCTATAAATTCTTAAAATACTCTCAGTGGTGGAGTAGGGAAAAGTTAGAAGAATACCAGATGGAGCAATTAAATAAACTTTTAAAGCATTCTTTTGAGTTTGTGCCATATTACAGAAAGATATTTAAAAAAAGCGGAATTTCTATAGAAGATATTAAGATATTAGATGATTTAAAGAAGTTGCCATATTTAACAAGAGAAAATATTCAAGAGAATTTGCTAGATTTGATAGCTAAAAATTATCCAAAATCAATGTTAAAATATGTAACTACAGGTGGCTCTACAGGGATGCCTTTGGGATTTTATGAAGAAAAAGAGACTGCCTGGTTACGAGAGTGGGCTTTTATTATAAATTTATGGGAGAGGGTTGGATATAAGATAGGGGATAGATGTGTTGTCTTAAGAGGTAATGTGATTAAATCTGCTCAGAGTGGCAGATTTTGGGAATATGACCCTGTAAAAAATAATCTTATTCTCTCTTCTTATCATATTAAAGAGTCGGCTTTGCCAGAATATATTGAAAAAATTAGAGAGTTTTCTCCTCTTTTCATTCAATCTTACCCATCTGTAATTACAATTCTAGCAAGGTTTATGAAGGAAAATGATATAAAACCTTTCCCTGAGCTAAAAGCTATACTGTGTACTTCGGAAAATATATATGATTGGCAGAGAGCACTGCTGGAGGAAGTGTTTAGATGCAGGGTTTATAGCTTTTATGGACATACAGAAAAGGTTGCTTTAGCTGGGGAGTGTGAAAAAAGCACCTGTTATCATATTCAACCAGAATATGGGATTGTAGAATTAATTGATAAAGATGGGAAGCCACTAACTAAAGACAATGAGGTAGGAGAAATTGTAGCTACAGGATTTAATAATTATGTATGTCCATTTATAAGATATCGAACAGGGGATCTAGGAGTATTTACAAGTATTAAGTGTGTTTGTGGACGGAATTTTTCTTTATTAAAGAAAGTTCTAGGAAGGATACAGGAGTTTGTAGTAACTGAGGATAAAAGATTAATTCCATTTACTGCCCTTATATTTGCACAGCATTTTGGGGCATTTTCAACTATAAAAGAAATGCAGTTTATTCAAGAAGAGGAAGGAAAGCTTTTGATAAGAGTTGTAAAGACCACCAGATATTCAAATGAGGATGAGGAGGAGCTTCGCTCCAAAATTCAAAATGCTACTGGTGGAGGGCTTAGAATAGAATTTGATTATGTAGATAGTATTCCTCGCACTGAAAGAGGGAAATATCGGCTTTTCATACAGAAGCTTCCAATTAGTTTTGGAGATAAGTGTTGAGCGAGAAAGTTAAAATAGCTTTAATTGGTCCATATCCGCCACCCTTTGGTGGTATCTCTATTCATATACAAAGATTAAAAGAGCAGTTAGCTAAAAGAGGATATAATTGTGTAGTTTATGCAATTGGTGCTGGAAGTGAATTCCCTCAAGAGGATATAAAAAGAATTAAAAATATCAAAAGTTGGCTACCTAGCTATTTTATGGGAGCCAGGGAAGATATAATCCATCTCCATTGTCCCAGCTTGCCAATTAGGGCAATTATAAGTTTAATGGGAATGCTGGGTAGAAAGACTGTTATTACAATTCATGGAGCAAGTTTAGAAGATTCTTTTAGCAGAGGCAACTGGTTTAAGAAACAAATTATCAAGTTCATTATGAAGCAGTTTTCTTTTATTATTGTGCTCAATTCTAAAATGGAAGAGTTTGCATCATCTTTAGGTGTAAAAAGAAAGCGCCTTCAATGTGTGCCTTCATTTATTCCTCCTATTATAAAAGAAAGTGAAATTGATGATGTCCCTAAAGAAGTATGGTTTTTTTTAGATAGTCACAAACCTACAGTATTAGCAAATGCTTCTAGAATAGCTTTTTATAATGGGGAAGACCTTTATGGAATTGATATGTGTGTAGATTTGTGTGCCGCTTTAAAACAGAGTTATCCAAAGATTGGCTTTGTTTTTTGCCTGCCAGAGATTAGTGATTATGGATATTTTGAAAAAATTAAACAAAGAATTAGAGAAAAAGGAATAAAAGAAAATTTCCTTTTCCAAACCAAACCTTGCCAGATGTATCCAATATTGAAGAGAAGTGATTTGTTTGTCAGACCTACAAATACAGATGGCTATAGTATATCGGTAGCTGAGGCAATTTATTTCAAAGTTCCTGCTCTGGCAAGTGATGTATGCCCCAGACCCCAAGGTGCAATATTATTTAAAAGCCGAGATATTAATGATTTAACCTTGAAGGCAAAAGATATCCTGGATAATTATCTATTTTATAAGAGGCAGGTTGAGGATATTGAATTTGAGGATAATACAGAAAAGATATTGGGAATTTATAAACAATTAATTTGAGGAAAGATTGAATAGGTTTTTATGTTAGAAAAAACTAAGTTTTTAATAGCTATAATTGCAAGCAAAAGTTTACATTTATTTAAAGAGGTTTTTAAAAAGGGTTTTTTTCATCTTCTTTCTGCTAATTTTATTATTAGCTTTGTTGGTTTTGGTGCACAACTTTTGGTAGCTAAATTTCTTAGCCCAAAAGAGCTTGGTCAGATTAAAACAATGCAGTCATTTCTTTGGTTAGCTATACTTTTAGCTGGTTTTGGTTTTGGCACTGCAGTTTTAAAACTTTGTTCTGAGAAAAAACCTCAAGAAGAAAAAGCATTTATATTTAAACAAAATCTTTATTATACAGCTTTTCCTATATTTTTTGTACTTGTAGTTCTTTTTATATTAGCAAAATTAAGACTTCTTTCTCCCGACCGAGATGTTAACAGGCTGTTTCCTATTTATATGTTAGTAATTATTCCTATGACTTATATTTCTTTAATTATGGTTTACTTTCAGGCACTTAAAAAGATACAGCTTATGGCAAAAATGCAGGTGATTTTAAGGCTTTTAGGTTTTTTGATTTTAGTTGTTGCTACCTATTTTTATGGTTTAATTGGCTTTATACTGGCAATAGTATTTAGTACATATATAGCTACACTTCCATTGTATTTTTTAATTAAAGATGATTTAAAAAGCAGAGCAAAAGTTGACAATGTTTTTTCTCAAAGTTTTTTTTATGCCAGGTGGAGTGTAGCGGCTAATGTATTTGGAGAAATTGGTCGATCAATGGATATTTTTATGCTTAATTATCTTTTAAAAGATAGACTAAGTTTAGGATATTATAGTTTAGCAACTATTTTTATTACAGGGTTAAGCTATATAACTTCAACTGCTCAATTTATTGCTATTCCTTATTTTTCTGAAAAAGGCACAGATAAAAAAGAGTTTTTAAGAGTGCTTAAAAAGTATCAAAAGCTTATGATATTACTTGCATTTGTTGTAACAGTATTTGCTTTACTATTAGTTCCTCCATTTATTAAATTTGTATATGGGAGAGATTATGCTATAGCAGGTAATTATTTCAGGATATTGGTATTTAAATATTTTTTCTGGAGTTGTTATGCTTTGCTTGGAGTAGCTATATTGGGTTTGGGAAAAATGCAGTATAATTTTTTTTCTGCCTCCATAAGTGTTCCTATTTCTTTCCTTTTAAGTTATTTTTTTATAAATTCTTACGGAGCAATGGGTGCAGCTATGGCACAGGCGTTGGCATACTTGATTTCATTGATTATTGTAACATTTATGATAAGATATGTAATAAAGATTCATTTTGGTAATAGTGCGACTTAATTTAACAAAGTTCTGTTTAGAATATTACTTGACAGTAGTCTGCTTTAGATAGTATAAAAGTATTTATTACACCTGAGTGATTTTGAGAAATACAGGCTAGGGTGTTAGATGTTGCTTAAGTCAATAAAAAGAGTTTTATATAAAGGATTAGATTTTATTAATAAAGTTTTTGTTTATTTTAAAAAGGAGATGGGGGATGAAAGGTTTTTAAAAGAAGCCTTTAGCATAGAGTATAAATTCAGGAATTTAAAAGATTTTGCAAACTATTTTCGTAATAGAAGTTTTCCTAAATTTTTTATTGAAATACTAGAAAGAGAAAAAGTTATTTCCCTTTTTAAGAAGCAATTTTTAGAAACTATGGATGAAATTATAAAAGAGGCAGAAAAAATTTGTAATCATATTTTTAATATTTTAGGTAAATATTCAGTAAATTTAGGAGAAATAATTAATTGGCATTGTGATTTTAATACAGGTTATTGCTGGAATCCACAAACTTATTACAAAGATATAAAAATTCCTTATGGCAGAGCTGATATAAAAGTTCCCTGGGAGCTTTCTCGCTTTAATCACCTATCTATACTTGGAATGGCTTATTGGTTAAGTAATAATAAAAAATATGTAGAAGAATTTGTTAATGAGATTACAGATTGGATTAACAACAACAAGCCTTCTTTTGGAGTTAACTGGCGATGCACAATGGATGTAGCTATTAGAGCTTGTAATTGGATTGTGGGATATTATTTTTTTAAAAATTCAGAAGTGTTAAAAGATGAGTTCCTAGTAAAATTTTTAAAAAGTCTTTATCAACATGGAGTTCACATTATAAAGAATCTTGAATACAATAAAGGTTCTTTAACTACCAATCATTATCTTTCTGACATTGTTGGTTTAATTTATCTTGGAACACTTTTCCCTGAATTTAAAGATGCTAAAAAATGGAAAGATTTTGGGATTAAGGGTCTTGTAGAAGAAATGGGAAAACAGGTTTATTCGGATGGATGTGATTTTGAGGCTTCCACCTGTTACCATAGATTGGTTATGGAATTATTCTTTTTTGCAACACTTATAGTTGTTATAAATAATAAAGATTTTAATGGTACAAATTATATGGAAGTAGCTAAAAATATCTTTGGCCAGGAATACATAGAGAAACTTTATAAGATGTTTGAGGTGGTCTTATATACCTTAAAGCCAAATGGTAGGATGCCTCAGATTGGGGACAATGATAGCGGACGGTTTCATATATTTGCTAAGCAGGAAGTATTAGATATGAGATATTTACTTTCTCTTGGAGCAATATTCTTTAAGGAATGGCTTTTTAAACTTAAAGAATATGAAATTTCTCAAGAAGCATTGTGGATTTTTGGAGAAAAAGGTATGGATATCTGGCAAAATCTGGGTGAGAACACTCTCATAAATATAGGTAGTAAGGCTTTTGTGGAGGGAGGCTTGTTTGTTTGTCGTAATGGAAGAGATTATTGTTTAATCTCCTGTGGAGCAAACGGACAGAATGGAAATGGAGGACACTCTCATAATGATAAGTTAAGTTTTGAATTATGCATTGATGGGAAAGATATAATTGTTGACCCTGGCACCTATATTTATACTGCAAAACCAAGCTGGAGAAATAAATTTAGAAGTACTGCATATCATAATACTGTAATTATTGATGATGAAGAACAAAATAATTTTAATGATAAAAATTTATTTGAATTAAAAGATAATACAAAGGCTAGATGCTTAAAATGGGAAAGTGATACAGAAAAAGATATTTTTATTGGAGAGCATTGTGGTTATAAAAGGTTAGCTTCTTGTGTTGTTCATCAGAGGGAGATAAGATTTTATAAAAGAGATAAGATACTAGAAGTAATAGATAGATTTATTGGAAAAGGTAGACACAACTTGAAATGGAATCTCTTTTTGCACCCTGATTTTAAGGGAGAACTCGAAATTGCCTCTGAAAAATTATCTTTTTATAAAGAGAGTGGATTTTACTCTCCTGAGTATGGAGTAATTAATGAAACCCAAAAATTTTCTTCTACGGTAGAAACCCTTCTACCTGCAGAGTTTAATTTTAAGATAAAGGTAAATATTCACTGAACACCTCTAAGCACAAGGGCAAAGAAGCTTTTTAGATTTAAACTTGAATAATGCAGTTTTGCTTAAGAACCTCTTAAGGAAGCTTTGATAGATTCAAAGAAAAGGAGAATAGTGATTGAAAGCTGTTGATTTAAGAAAAATTATATTTCAAATATAAGATTAAATATAGAAAAAAGCAAGCCTATAGATTACAAAAAAATAAAAAGGAGAGGTTTTGTATAGGTTTACTTAAAGAAGTTACTATAGAAACTATAAAACGGTTACCTGAGATTCTAAGACTTATGCCAGACAATTACGTCTTCTAGAGTTACAGGATTGTCTATAGATAGAATTATATAAGACACAGTGGGGATGTTGAAATAATAAAAGTAGTACACGGGGCTTGTGAAATCAAGACAGTATTTCATTGGGAATTATAGTAAAAAATGCCCCGTTTTTATTAGTATTTTCTAGATTTAAAAAGGGAAAATATTTTATTTAAAGAATTGTATCTTAATATGAAAAGAGTTTCTGTAATTGACATAGACCGTTGTGTAGGTTGCCAGTGTTGTATGTTTGCCTGTTCCCGAAGGTTTGGAGAAGGGGGATTAGGGAAGTCCTGTATACATGTATATTCTCGTGGAGGGGTAGCAAGGGATTTTACAGTAGTAACCTGTAGAGCCTGTAAAGACCCACCTTGTAGTAAAGTTTGTCCTACCAAGGCATTAAAACCTAGAGAAGAAGGGGGAGTAAGGTTTGATACTTCCCTTTGTATTGGCTGTGGGCATTGCCAGGAGGCTTGTCCTCTGGGAGCAATCTTCTGGAACGAAGAAACTAATAAACCTCGCATTTGTATTTATTGCGGTTATTGTGTAGAATTTTGTCCCCATGGAGTAATTGCACTTGAAGCGGGTGCACAGCAACTCAAGGAGTAAATTATGGTAGAAAGAGATACTATTAGATATTGACCTTACCCGGAAAGCATTTTGGATAGAAGATAGAAAGGAGCTATTTGAACACTACCTGGGTGGAACCGGCGTTGGGATACAGCTTTTACTTGAGGAATGCCCTAGCGGTATAGAGCCTTTTTCTCCTGAGAATCCTGTAATCCTTACAGTTGGTCCACTTAACGGGCTTTTCCCTATGGCTTCCAAGACTGTCGCAATGTTTAAATCTCCTCATAGTGGTAATCTGGGAGAAAGCCATGCTGGGGGAAGAAGTGCAACTGCTTTGCGACTGTCTGGCTTTGGAGCTATAGTTATTAAAGGGAAAAGCAGTTTGCCTGTTTATTTAGTTATTAAGGATGGAAAAGTTTATTTTCGGGATGCTTCTGCATTGTGGGGTATGCGAAACTTGTTTACTGTTAGTAGAATAATTAGAGAAAATGAAACCGACTCTGGTTTCCGTACAATTATGTGTATAGGTAGGGGAGGAGAGAGGTTAGTTTCTTACGCTTGTGTTACAACAGAAACTTATCGTCATTTTGGAAGACTTGGCTTAGGAGCAGTATGGGGGAGTAAAAATCTTAAAGCTCTGGTAATTTCGGGACAATCCACTTTACAAGTTAAAGATAAAAAATTATATAGAGACCTTTATAATCAAATTTATAAAGAAGCTACTACAACTCCTGCAATGAGAAAATATCATCATCTTGGCACATCGGAGAATGTACTTAATTTAAACAAAATAAAAGCTTTGCCCACTAAAAATCTTAAATCAACAACATTTGAGTATGCCCATAAAATTTCGGGTGAGAGATTAGCACAGGATTTCCTTGGTAAGAGATATGCTTGTTCTCATTGTCCAATAGGATGTATTCATATTGCAGCACTGAGAGAACCTTATGAGGATGAGCCTTATTTTTATAAAACTTTTATGGTTTCTTATGATTATGAACCTATATATTCGTTAGCTTCAATGCTGGGTATACAGGAGGCAGAAGAATACCTAAAATTAATGGATTATGTAGAGATACTGGGTTTAGATGCTATTAGTAGCGGAGTTATATTGGCCTGGGCTACAGAAGCACAGGAAAAAGGCTCTCTTTCTAGGAAAGAGACAGAAGGGATAGAACTGCACTGGGGAGACAGAAAGGCTTATCAAAAAGTTCTTGATTTTATTGTAGAACAACCAAACGAGTTTTACTGTGCTTTAGCTAAAGGAGTTGATTATGTCTCGTCTATGTATGGAGGAGAAGAGTTTGCTCTGGCATTCGGGCATAATGAGATGCCTGGTTATCATACAGGACCTGCGGCTCATATTGGCTTTGCTATAGGTGCAAGACACAGTCATCTTGACAACGCAGGGTATAGTATAGACCAGAAAGTGCTTGTAAAAGGTAAACTAACTCCTTCAGAGCTTGTAGAAAAGCTTTTAGAAGAAGAAGCTATAAGGCAAATTCTTTCCAGTTTAGTTATCTGTTTTTTGCTAGAGAAATTTATAAAATAGATGTGGTAGCTAAAGCATTAGAAGTGATGGGTATAAATCTAAATAACGAACAACTTATGCAATTAGGTAGAGAAATTTATGAAAATAAATATAAATATAAATTTAGAGAAGGCTTTAGCTGGGATAGAATACATTTGCCTTCTCGTATTTTTGAAACTCCCTCATCTTTAGGGCAGTTAGACCCAGCTTATCTAAAGGAAGCTCTTCTTTATATGGCTAATAAATTCAAGGGATAGAGTTATTGTGATAAAATTTTAAGCACTGTAACAGTGCTATAATAAAACAACTTCACATTGACAAAAAGGTGATAGAGCTGTTGCAAAAGCTGTGAGAAAGAATCTTTTGATTTTTGCAGTTTCCAAATGCATTATTTACATTTAACCCGGAAAATGCACCTAAAACCACCAAGCTTACAGAAATAATTCTCTGTGTCCTCTTACTATAAAAGAGTGCATAGAGAAAAATTATTTTTCTCTATGTGGTTAACTGCATTATTTGTATTCGGCTTTTTATGCTTTGAGATGCTTTGAACACCCACTTCGTGCAGGTGCATCCCGTGCTTCTGCTTCCGCCGCAAAGCGTGCTTTCTACTTTGTGCCTTAAGCTTTCGGAGGGTATTTACAGATCAAAGTTAATCACTTTGTTTAGAGATAACCCCGGTAAACATAGAAGAGAATATTTCTGCCTGTTTATATGTAGAAAATTGATTTGCAGTTTTTAAAGCTTCTTCTTTTAAAGAAGTATACCCGGGAGTAAAGCGAATTGAATTGACTTCTTTTATCTTTTCTGCAAGTGCTTCTATATCCCCGGGAGGAGAAACTAGATAGCCATTTACCCCATCTTTAAGATACTCCGGGATGCCTCCAACTTTAAAAGCTATTGCTGGCGTCCCACAAGCCATTGCTTCCAGAGGGGCTATGCCAAAGCTTTCTCTTAAAGAAGGTTGAACATATAAGTCTGCAGCATTTAGATAGAGGAGGAGTTTCTCTGGAGATACCCTGCCTGTAAGTATAACTTTTTCTGTAAGGTTTTTTTGCTCAATTAATTTTTTAAGTCTTAAAAATTCTTTTCCCGCTCCAATTAAAAAAAGTTTAAAGTCTAATTCTTTAAGTTTTCTAACTGCTTCTATAAGAAGGTGTTGACCCTTTTGGGGAATTAAACTACCTGTGTTTACTATTATAAATTGAGAAGGAGAAAGAGAAAGTTTTTCCCGGGCTTCTTTTACAGGATAAAAAGAAGTAGTATCAACCCCACAATTAATTACAGAAACTTTTTTTTCAGGTATATTAAACTTCCTGCATAAGGTTTCCTTTAGATATTCACTTACTGCAACTATATGGTCACAGCGCTTCAGTGTAAAAAGGGTAGCATAATAATAGATTTTATTTCTCCAGGGCATTACCTCTATATCTCCTCCGTGAGCAACAGCTACTAGTGGTTTTTTTAGGCAAAATTTAGTATAGAGAGATAAAAAAGCTGTAGGGAAGATATAATGAGCAAAAATAATGTCAAAATCAGCATTTTTAGTTAAATTATACAACTCTTTTATAAAGGTTAAGTATTTTTGAATTTTTTTAGATTTTTCTTTGATTATAGCTTTCCTAAATTGTATTCCTAGTTTAGAAAGAGCTTTCTCTAATCTATATACAAAAATTCCATATTCCGGGTAACTGTTAGATGGATACATATTAGATGTTAATAATATTTTAATTGCTTACGCCTCCCGGCACTTTTCCCTCTCCATTAAATTTTGTTAAGGTATATAATAAAGCATAATTTAATAACATAAACACAGTAATTTTTGGCAAAAAGAAAAGGTTGTTAGAAAAATTTTGTATTAAATAAGCAAATAATCCACCTGTAAGCCCTGCTGCTATACTGGAAGAAACTGGAGAGATTATGGATGCAAAAGATTTTTTTATTTCAAATATTATGTATAGACTCATACTTACGAAAATACAAAAAGCAAAGAAGCCATTTTCAGCCCACATTCTTAAAAAGCTATTGTGAGCATTGGCATTAGCAGTGGTGTGTATCTTTTTAAGGTATATCTTATAATTAGACCACCCGCTACCAGTGCCTGTAAGTGGATTTAGTTTTATAATTTCCCAGGCAGCTTTTATTAGTACTATACGGTCATTTTTAGCAATCGCCTGCATTCTAACCTTAACACCAGGAATAAGAATAATAAATAAAATAAAAAGAATAATTATATATAGGAGGTATCTTAAAAGGAGTTTTTGTTTTTGGATGCTTAAAAATATTGTAAGCACAAGTCCTGCAAAAGAAGCTATTATACCAGCTCTTGTATAAGTGAGGAATATAGTAATAGTAATTAATAAAAATAGGATTAGATATTTTCTTTCTTTTTTTATTAGATATAAAGAAAAGAAAAGTGGATAGAAAAGCTCTAGAAATCCAGTAATAAAGTCAGCTCCAAATGTGCCTGCAATTCTGCATTTAATTATATCTGCACCTGGATGATATGAGGGAAGAGCCTCTAGCCAGATAAGTGATTTTATTATATTAAATGAATAAAGATAGTAAAATAATAAACTTAAACCACATAAAATAATTATGGAATAAAACAATAAATTTATAAATTTCTCTATCTTATCTGGGTTAGAAGTTAAATTTTCTAAAATTAAACTTAAAAGTAAAATATAATATAACATTCTTAAAAAGAAAGCTATTACAGGATAAATAAGAGCTGCTTTAAATAGAGAAATTAATGAGAAAATTCCTAGCAAAAACAAGAAATATTGTAAAGGTATGATTTTAAACTTTTCTTTTTTAATTAACTTTTGTATTAATCCACCCAGTAGCACTCCAGTAAAAATAAAGTCATCAACAGTAAATTTATTAAATACTTTTAACCATATAGGAATTAGAGGAGAAGTGAAAAAGAAAAAATACAGTCCTTTTTCCTGGCTAATTAATGTAAGAACTAAACTTAAAATAAATAGAAAAAATGCAAAAAATATTAATCCTGCCCGCTGTTGCCAGAACCCGCTGTATAGCATAGTCAAAAAGAATAAACCTAAAGAAACTTTATAAAAAGAATTACTAACCTTCAATAAGTTCAAGTACATTTTTGCCAATATTTTCCCAGGAGTATTCCTGGACTTGTTTGCAAATCTCCTGCCGGGAAACCAAAGGAGGGTCTAGTAGAAGTTTGCTTATGAAATTTATAAATTGATGGTATGTATTGGCTAACAATATATTGAAAAAGTTTAACCTTTCTAGTTCTGGCATATAGGTAGAGATTATCCACTTGCCTCCTGCTGTATATTCATATATCTTTAAAGGGTTAACAGCTCTGGTTAATAAATTTTGTTTAAAAATATTAAGGCAACCCAAAGCATTTACTAAATAGTAGGGTAGCACTTCTCTTTTCTTTAATCCTAAATAGTGAAGATTACTAAACTTTTTTAAAAGAGCCATAAATGTAGATTTACTATCTCTTTTTACTTCTCCTATTATTACAAATTGAATGTCTGGAAAAGAGGTTAAGATTATTTCCAGAAGCTTTAAATCAGTATATTTACCTATTGAACCCATATAGATAAAGTATTTTGCAGTTACACCATTTTCCCTTAATTCCCAATTAATTTCTTCCATTTTTTCTTTATCTAATTCTTTAGAATAAAGTGATAAGTCTACTCCATGGGATACCTCTAAGTTTACATAAGCGTTTAAAGATTCTATATGCTTTCGTAACTCACGCGCAGTTACTACTATTTTGTCAGTGTATTTAAGAAGTTGTTTTTCTAGTTCCAGTATTATTTTTGAACTATGAAATAACCCGGTAAATTCTTTCCACAAGTCTACACAATAGTAAGTTACTTCGCTATTAAAGGAGTGTTTTAGTTTAGCTACTACCCAGGGTATGTAAGGGTAAAATGTAACTACTTTAAATTGTTTCCAGTCGAGTATATTTAATGTTTTTTTAAGCCAATACCAGTAAGACATCTGTATCAGTTTGTTGACTACTTTAAATCTAGCTAATCCAGGGATAGTTACAGGCATTTTTAATATGATTAAATTGGGAGTGTCTGTAGTAAGAGAGGGATTAGTTCTCCATTGAGCAAAAGGAATCTTATGAAACTCTGGCATCCATTCTGTGTAAAGCACTTTCCATCCCGCTTCTCTACAGGTAAGGGCAAAGTACTGCCGTGAGGTATAATATTTACCAGAAAATGGAATTCCCCCTATAATTAATATTTTTTTCATTTTAGTTCTATTTTTTTAATTTGTATATTAGATGCTTTTTCTCCTGGCGAAAGAAATAAATAATATACTATATCTCTCCAGTAAGGGCTCTTTTTTAGAGAAACAGTATAATTATGAAACTTACCATCCAGAAATACTTTAAATTTTACTCCTCTACCTTCACAGAAGTT
>Ga0123519_10002346_pt1 | contig 32088 bp, 28 predicted proteins | sample YelNatPaOPRAMG02_FD_87396 | JGI IMG/M metagenome (GOLD analysis project Ga0123519, IMG submission 87396) | Hot spring microbial communities from Yellowstone National Park - Yellowstone National Park OP-RAMG-02 (version 2) | ecosystem: Environmental > Aquatic > Thermal springs > Hot (42-90C) ... | reverse complement strand
CGGCCTGCACGACCACAAGAAGACCAGCCTGGGGGACGACCACCAGTTCACCTTCAACCCCGATGGCCGCGTGACCGACTTCGGCATCCCCTTCGCCGGGACCGTGGCTGCCTCCCGGCGGGATGCCACCGGGTGGACGGTGGAGTGGGCCATCCCGGCCAGCGCGATCGGAGCCGGGGCCTTCCAATCCAACAAACTGATGGGCTTCACCTGGGGCCTGCACGACGACGATGACGGGGGGGCCTGGGATAGTTACCTCGTCTGGGAGGGGAGGAGCACCAACTCCAGCGACGCCACGTACGGCCACCTGCTCCTCGCGGGTTCGGCCTCCTGGGCCACGCCGACGCCGGGGCCCACGCCCACCGCGACGCCCACGCGGACCCCCACACCCACGGCCACCTCGGGCCCCACGGCGACCCCTACCGCCACGCCGACGCCCACCGCCACCCGCACCTGGACCCCCACGCCCACGGTCACCCGCACGCCGACGCACACCCCCACCCCGACGCACCCGCCCACCCCGACCTCCACCTGGACCCCGACGCCCACTGGCTGGGCGCCCGGCGCGCCGGTCCTCCTCGTCTACGAGGCCGAGGACCTGGTCCTGCAGGCCCCCATGGCCGTCGGCAGCGCGTACGAGGCCTCGGCCTGCCGGTACATCGCGAGCCCCGTGCGGGAAGACGGCTACGCGACCCTGGCCTTTGAGGTCCCCCGGGCGGAGACCTACCAGGTCTGGGCCCGGGCGATGGGCCTTTCCTGGAACAACGACTCCTTCTGGTACTCTGTGGACGGGGGCGAGTGGGTGCGCTGGGACCTGCCGCAGAGGGATGGGCAGTGGGACTGGGCCTGGTCCAACCTGGGGCCTCTGGCCCTGGAAGCCGGCCCCCACACCTTGCGGTTCAAGGCCCGGGAGCCGGACGCCCGGCTGGACCGGCTGGAGATCGCTTCTGACCCGGGGCACGTCCCCACCACGGTCCCTTGCCAGGAGGCGCCCCCCACGGCGACGCCCACCCCCACTGCCACGTCCACCCGGACGCCAACATCCACGGCCACCAGGACGCCCTCTCCAACGGCGACGGCCACCCGCACCTGGACGCCCACGGCCACGGCGTCGCCCACACCCACCCGCACCTGGACCCCCACGCCTACAGCCACGCCCACCCGGACGCCCTCCGTCACCCCCACGCCTTCGGCCACGGCCACCCGGACGCCCACGCCTACCCCGACCGGTACCTGGGCTCCACCGCCGACGGCCACTTTCACGCCGACGCCCACGGCCAGCGCCACGCCGACCATCACGCCGACCCCGACGGCGACCACCACGCCAACGGTGACACCGACGCCCTCGGCCACTGGCACCGCCACAGCCACGCCGACGGCCACCCCTTCGCCCACGCCGACGGCCACCCCCAGCGCCACGGCCACGCCGACGGAGACGCCTCTGCCTACCAAGACGCCGACCCCCACGCCGACAAGGACGGCCACGCCCACGGCCACGCCGACCGCCACCTGGACGCCGACGCCGACTCGCACCCCCACGCCCTGCGTGGACCCCTATGAGCCGGACGACCTGCCGTGGGATGCCCGCTGGATCTTCCCCAACGGCTGGGCCCAGTCCAGGAACTTCCACCGGCCTGGGGACGTGGACTATGCCCGCTTCTTCGCCGAGCCGGGGTACGCCTACACCATCCGCACCTTCGCCCTGAACCCGCCCCACGCCAACGACACCCTCATCACCCTGCTGGATACCGACGGGCGCTCGCCCATCGCCAGCAACGACGATGACGAGGGGAACCCGCCGGCCTCCCGCCTGGTGTGGACGTGCACGTCCCCGGGCGACTACTTCATCCTGGTCCGGCAGAAGAACCCCACCGCGGGAGGGTGCGACTACACCTACAGCCTGGAGGTCATCGGCCGCGTGCCCACCAAGACCCCCACCCCCACGGCCACGCCGCCGGCGGTGCGCAGGCACTTCCTCCCCTGGATCTTCAAGGAGTAGGGGCACGGGGCGCACGCATCCAACTTTGCAGAAGGAGGCTCCCCTCCCTGTGTCGGAGGGGCAAGGGGAGAGGTCTGTAGGGGCGATTCATGAATCGCCCCTACGGGCCGACGCCCTGCTTGAGCCCTGGTTTGAATTTGGCCCACTTGGCCCCCAGGCGTTGGCCCACTTCGCATTCCATTTGACAATCCCGCCGACTTGTGCTAAAGTAGGAGCCACCGTTTGGCAGGTTGAGGCATTGTCCATGTCCGTGATGCTTCAGGTTCTCCGCATCCGACGAGGCGCGAAGGAGCAGCCAGACTCCCCGTCTGGATAGGCTTCTCTGCGCCCCGCGGCCAAAGGCGACCAGGGCCGGCTCTCCAGAGGGGAGCCGGCTTTTCGCGTTAAATTTCAGCAAAGAGGAGGTGGATCATGGCGGCGAAGAAACAAGTGAAGAAGGTGGTGCTGGCCTACTCCGGAGGGCTGGACACGTCCATCATCGTGCCCTGGCTCAAGGAGAACTACGGCTGCGAGGTCATCACCTTCACGGCGGACATCGGCCAGGAGGAGGAACTGGAAGGGTTGGAGGCCAAGGCCCTGGCCAGCGGCGCCAGCAAGGCCTACATTGAGGACCTGCGGGAGCAGTTCCTCACCGAGTTCGTCTTCCCCACCCTCCAGGCGGGCGCGGTCTACGAACGGCAGTACCTCCTGGGCACCTCCTTCGCCCGGCCCCTCATCGCCCGGCGCCAGGTGGAGATCGCCAACCTGGAAGGGGCCGATGCCGTGGCCCACGGCTGCACCGGCAAGGGGAACGACCAGGTGCGCTTTGAACTGACCTACAAGGCCTTCAACCCCCACCTGACCGTCATCGCCCCCTGGCGGGAGTGGCACATCCGCTCCCGGGAGGATGCCCTGGCCTACGCCCAGGCCCACGGCATCCCCGTCGCAGCCACGGCCAAGAAGATCTACAGCCGGGACCGCAACCTGTGGCACCTGAGCCACGAGGGAGGCGACCTGGAAGACCCCTGGAAGGAGCCGCCCGAGGACGTCTTCGTCCTGACCCGCTCGCCAGCCAACGCCCCCGACGAACCGGCCTACGTGGTGATCTCCTTTGAGAAAGGGGTGCCCGTGGCCCTGGACGGCAAGCCCATGGGCCCCGTGGACCTGGTCACCACCCTGAACCGGCTGGGCGGCCTGCACGGCGTGGGGCGCGTGGACCTGGTGGAGAACCGCCTGGTGGGGATGAAGTCGCGGGGCGTCTACGAGACGCCAGGCGTGACCATCCTGCACATCGCCCACCAGGCCCTGGAAACCCTCACCCTGGACCGCGACACGCTCCACTACAAGGACCTGGTGGCCCAGCGCTTCGCCGAACTGGTCTACTACGGCCAGTGGTTTACCCCCCTGCGGGAGGCCCTCTCGGCCTTCGTCGCCAAGACCCAGGAGACGGTCACCGGGGACGTGCGCGTCAAACTGTACAAGGGGAGTTGCACCGTGGTCGGGCGGCGCTCGCCCTTCAGCCTGTACCGGGAGGACTTCGCCACCTTCGGCCAGGACGACGTCTACGACCAGAAGGAAGCCCAGGGCTTCATCAACCTCTTCGGCCTGCCGCTGAAGGTGCGGGCCCTCCTGGAACTGAACGGCATGGCCGGCAAGCGGTACCCTGCGCCGGACTACGGAGCCTTCAAGCGGGACTAGAACCACCCCGTCCAGGGAGGAGGACCTCATGGCCCGATTGTGGGGAGGACGCTACCGAGGGGGCCCTGCCCCCGAGATGAGCCAGTTCGCCGATTCCCTTTCCTTTGACCAACGCCTGTGGAAGGCGGACATCGCCGGGAGCATCGCCTACGCCCACGCCCTGGCCAGGGCCGGCGTCCTGACGCCGGAGGAAGGCCGCCAGATAGAAGCCGGCCTCCGCGCCATCCACCGGGAGTTTGAGGAGGGCACCTTCGCCTTCCAGGCCACCGACGAGGACATCCACACCGCTGTGGAGCGCCGCCTGGGGGAACTCATCGGGCCCCTGGCTGGCAAGTTGCACACCGGCCGCAGCCGCAACGACCAGGTGGCTACAGACCTCCGCCTCTGGCTCCGGGAGGAGATAGACCGCCTCGCCGGCCACCTGGTGGCCCTTCAGGAGGCGGCCCTGGCGCAGGCCGAGGCCCATCTGGACTGCATCCTCCCCGGCTACACCCACCTGCAGCCCGCCCAGCCCCTCCGCTTCAGCCACTGGATGTTGGCGCACTTCTGGGCCTGGCAGCGGGACCGGGAGCGCCTGGGGGAAGTCCGGGCGCGGGTGAACTGGTGCCCCCTGGGGGCCGGGGCCCTGGCCGGGTCCTCCTGGGGGGTGGACCGCGCCGCCCTGGCCCAGGAACTGGGCTTCGCCGGGGTCATCCCCAACTCCCTGGATGCGGTGCAGGACCGGGATTTCGTGGCCGAGTTCCTCTCCTGGGGGGCGATGCTCGGCGTGCACCTCAGCCGCCTGGCCGAGGACCTCATCCTCTGGGCCTCGCCGGCGTTCGGCTTCGTCCGCCTGCACGAGGCCTACACCACCGGCTCCAGCCTGATGCCCCAGAAGCGCAACCCGGACAGCCTGGAACTCCTGCGGGGCAAGGCCGGCCGGCTGGTGGGGAACCTGACGGGCTTCCTGGTGGCCCTCAAGGGGCTGCCGGCGGGCTACAACCGCGACCTCCAGGAGGACAAGGAGCCCCTGTTTGATACGGTGGACACCCTCCTGGCTGCGTTGCCGGTGGCCGCGGGGGTGATCCGCACCTTGGAGCCCCAGCCGGAGCGGATGCGGGCTGCCCTCTCCGACGACCTCCTGGCCACTGACCTGGCGGAGTACCTCGTGCGCAAGGGGGTCCCCTTCCGCCAGAGCCACCACCTGGTGGGCCGCCTGGTGGCGCGGGCGGAAGACCTGGGCGTGCCGCTGCGGAAGGTCCCCCTGGCGGAGATGCAGGCCATCAGCCCCGCCTTCGGCGAGGACGTGCAGGGGGTCTTTGACTTTGAGGCCTCCGTGGAAGCCCGTCGGAGCGAGGGCGGCACCGCACGCGAGGCCATCCTGCGCCAGGTGGAGGCGGCGCGCCAGGCCCTTGCCCGATGACCCTCACCTGGAGCGCCACTGGCTCGTCACCAGGGGCAGGGAGAGAGGGCCTGCCGGCGGCCGGACCAGGCGCAGGGGGGAGGCGGGGCTGTCGGCTCCGGTGTCCACCGTGAGGGCAGCCCGGCCCATCCGGCCGCCCTCGGCCTCCAGGACGACCCGGTCGCCACTGGGCGAGTAGGCGAAGTACGCCCCCAGGTCCGCCGTGCGGGCGTTGGCCAGGTTGGCGAACCAGTATCCCGCGTCGGAGACCAGGGCGGAGAGGTAGGCCGACTGGCCTGGGCTCCCCTGGCCGTTTGCGTCCTGCACCTGGATGTAGACGATGGCCCCCGTCGCTGGCGTCGTCCCATCCTCCTGGTAGACCAGCCCCCAGACCGCGTCCGAGGTGGGCGGCGAGAGGGTCGGGCCCGTGGTCACCTGGTAGTGGGCCCCGCCGTTGTCGTCCACCACCCCATCGCTCACCACGTCAAAGTAGTACAGCGTGGCGGGCGAGAGGCCGGTGAGGCCCACGTAGTGGGTCCGCCCCATGTAGGCCGCGCCCCGGTCATCGGAGGCCACCTGGCCCAGGGCCGGCGTGGTGCCGTAGCGCACCTCGCCGTGGGCGTACCCGTCGGTCACCCAGGAGACCGTGACGTAGACGTCCCGCACGTTGCTCACCCGTACATCGTGGATGAAGGGCCCTGCCTCGCTCCCCTCGGCCGCCGCCGAAAGGGGCAGGACGAGGAGGGCGAGGAGCCACACCCAGCGTCTGAACTGTCTCCAAGACATCGCGCCTTCCCTTCTCAGTGGGTTCCGGGAGGACCGCCGCAAACCTCTCTCTAGAGACGTGCGAGGGCGGCTGGCCGGTACGCGCCATTGTAGCAGGGTGGCCCCAGAGGCGCAATTGGGGGAGGCCACGGGTTGTCCACTGGCCCTGCTGGGGCTGAGTTACGGGGCGGTCTCCCCGGCGTTGGAGGCCTTGGGGGTCCTCCCGTGCAAGGGCCGGGCCCACGACGCGGTGCAGGAGGCGGCGAAGCGGGCGCCCGGCCCGAGGCAGGGGGTGCGGGCGGTTGGGGAGTGTGGTATAATGGCCTCCGGTGCGGCAGGGCACAGCCCCGCGCGCCGCACCCGAGGGAAAGGTGGGCTGAGGGGAACCCCATGGACGACACAGTGTTGGAAGTCCGCAACCTGGTCAAGCGGTACGATGGCTTCACCGCGGTGGACGACCTGACCTTTGAGGTGCGCCGGGGAGAGATCTTCGGCCTCCTGGGGCCCAACGGCGCAGGCAAGACCACCACCATCCGGGCCATCATGGACATCTTCAAGCCGGACGAGGGGACCATCGTGGTCCTGGGCCGTCCGCCGGGCGCAGCCCGGACGCGCGTGGGGTACCTCCCCGAGGAGCGAGGCTTGTACCGCGACCTGAAGGTCCTGGAGGTGCTGGAGTACCTGGCCGAACTGAAGGGCATGGACCGTTCCCGGGCGCGGGAGCAGGCGCAGAAGTGGCTGGAGCGGGTGGACCTGGCGGAATGGGCCACCCGCAAGGTGAAGGACCTGAGCCGCGGCATGCAGCAGAAACTCCAGTTCGTGGCCAGCGTCGTCCACGACCCGGAACTCCTCATCCTGGACGAGCCGTTCCAGGGCCTGGACCCGGTCAACGTGGACCTCCTCAAGCGGCTGATCCGGGACCTGCAGGCGGAGGGGAAGACCATCCTCCTCAGCGCCCACCAGATGAACCTGGTGGAGGTCCTCTGCGACCGCATCGTCCTCATCAACCGGGGTCGGGCGGTCCTCTACGGCCCGCTGGCGGAGATCAAGCGGCAGTACGCGGCCCAGACGGTGCGCCTGCGGGGCCCGGCCGCCCTGGAAGACCTGCCAGGGGTGGCCCGCGTGGAGCGCCAGGATGAGGATTGGGTCCTCACCCTGGACCGCAGCACGCCCCAGGAGGTCCTGCGGCACCTGGTGGAGCGCGGTGTGCCCCTCACAGCCTTTGAGGTGGGCACCATGCCCCTGGAAGAGATCTTCATCGCCGTGGTCAAGGAGGGGGCCCATGCGTGAGATATGGATCGTCGCCCGCCACGAATACCTGGTCAACATCCGGCGGCCGGCGTTTGTGCTCATGACCATCCTGATCCCCCTCATAGGGCTTCTGGTGCTGGGGGTGGCGGCCCTTGCCGGCGGCCAGGCCGGGGCCTTCCTGGAACGCCAGTTCGCCCCGCAGTTGCAGGCCATCGGGGTGGTGGACCACACCGGCTTCTTCACCCCCATCCTGCCCGAGTTCGCCGACCGCTTCCGCCTCTATGCTACCGAAGAGGAAGGGCGGGCCGCGGTGCGCTCTGGGGAGGTGAGCGTGCTCCTCGTCTTCCCTCCAGACTATGTGGAGAAGGGCGAGGTGCAGGTGGTGAGCCAGGGGAGCGGCTTTGACGCCGCGGTCCTGGAGGATTCCCAGCGGGTGCAGGCCTTCTTCGTGGCCCACCTCGTGCGGGACCGGGTGGACCCGGCCCTGCGCGCCCGCGTCGCAGAGCCGATGAACCTGGTCTTCGTCGGCGTGGAAGGCGGGGGGGCTGGCCAGGGCGGCATGCTGAGCACGATGTTGAGCATCATGGTCCCCTATGCCCTGAGCCTCCTCCTCATCGTCACCATCTTCACCTCGTCGGGCTACCTCCTGCAGAGCGTGGCGGACGAGAAGACGAGCCGCGTCATTGAGATCGTCCTCTCCTCGGTGAACGCGACGCAGCTCCTGGCGGGGAAGGTCATCGGCCTGGGAGCCGTGGGGCTCACGCAGGTGCTGATCTGGATCCTCTCGGCCATGGCCCTCAGCGGAGGCGCGGCAGGGCTCCTGGGCGTGGTCATCCCCCTCATGGCCCGGCCGGAAGTCTTCATCCTGGCGGTGGTCTACTATGTGCTGGGCTTCCTGGTCTACGCGGTGCTGATGGGCTCCGTGGGCGCCTTGGGGACCACCATGCAAGAGTCCCAACAACTGGCGGGCATCTTCTCCATGATGGCGGCCCTGCCCCTCATGCTCAGCGGCTTCATGTTCTCCAACCCCAACATGCCCCTCGTGCGGGCCTTCTGCTGGTTTCCCCTCACGGCCCCCACCATGATGATGGTCCGCCTGCCCCTGACGGCGGTCCCTGCCGTGGACATCGTGGGGAGCATCGCGCTCCTGCTCCTGAGCGTGCCGGGGGTGCTGTGGGTGGGGGCCAAGGTCTTCCGCATGGGGCTCCTGATGTACGGCAAGCGCCCCAACCTGCGGCAGGTCTGGCAGGCGCTGCGGGAGGCTTGAGGGACCCTACCCCCGAACCTCCTCCCCGTGCACTGCTGGGGGTGGGGGACTAGGGGATGGCGAGGCTATCCAAGCCGTGGCGGGCAGCCACAGCCCGCAGGTCCGGCGAGAGGCGGTCCAGGACCTGCTGGTAGGACTTCTGGGCGTTCTCCCGGCCGAACCGCCGCGAGATCACCGCAAGTTGGGTGCGCACGAACTCGCAGTACAGCCGCTCCAGTTCCTCGGTGGGGGTGGCGGGGGGCGTTTCGTCTTCCAGGTGGCCCTCCCGGAGGCGGAGGGGCGTGCCGGCCATGCAGGTGTTCACCTCCTCCTCGCAGGTGCGGTCGTCGGGCGAGGTGCGCCAGGCAAAAGTGCTGCGGCACAGGAGTTCGGCGACCTCGCGGAAGGCACGGCGTAGCCGCAGGCGGTCCACATCGGCCGTGGCCACCAGGCCGGCCGCGGCCAGGCCGTAGAGGGCCTTGCTGGTCTCAAAGAGGGTCCAGCCCAGGCTCAGGGCCAGGGCCTCCACGTCCCGTTCTCCGTCCAGCGCGGCGAGGAGCTGCCTCTCCCCCGGGGTCAGGGCGAAGCGGTCCCACACCTCCGGAGGGAGCCGGGGCTCAAAGACCGCCTCCCCGGAAGGGACCAGCCGCTGGATGGTGCCCCAGTTGTCCACCCAGCGGCACCCCATGAGGATCAGGTCCTCGGCCGAAAGGTCCAGGGGGACGCACCCCTCGTCACAGGCAGCGCTCTGGTCCAGTTGGAAGGTCCCCTCCCCCCAGCGGAAGAGGTCGCACACCGCCTCCAGGGCCTCTCTGCGGGAGGCAAGAGGCTTCCCCTGCCGCTCGCCCCAGACGCAGCGGGGATGCCCCTCCACAAAGCCGATGCTGCGGGCCTCGGAGCCGTCGGCGATGGTCAGCCGGCCAGTGTGCTTGCCCGCAGCGATGAGGCGGATGAGGTCGGGCAGGTGGAACTGGGAGAGGTCACCCGCGAGGACCATCAGGCCTGGCCGTGGGGCAAGCACGTCGGAGGGCGGGTATTCGCCCCCGCGGACCCCCTGGATGACGTCCTCCAGCCATTGGCCCTCCATGCTCAGGAAGCGCAGGGTGTGGTCCAGGATGGCCCGGTGCAGGGGCGAGAGAGCCTTGCCCGCGTCGGCGAGGGTCCTACAGAGTTCCTGGCTCCGGGCGGAAAGGAAGGCCCTCCGCCGCTCCAGGAGCGCCAGGGCCCGCTCCACCGGCAGGCGGTTGAGGAAGTAGAGGCCCACATCGTACTCAAAGTGGACCTTTTCCTCCGTGCCGAGCAGGTCTTCCATCCCCTGGAAGAAGGCGGCCCGGCCTTCCTCCGTCACGCGGTAGATGGTCTTGACGCCCCCAGTGGCCGAGCGCTGGGGCGTCTCGGTGACGAAGCCGCGGTCCCGCAGTTTGCCCAGAGAGTAGTAGAGGCCGGCGATGCTCAGGGGGAACCACTCCTCCACCCCTTCCGCCCGGAGGGTCTGGAGGAGTTCATAGCCGTGCATGGGGCGGTCCAGGAGCATCCCCAGGACCAGGAGGTCCACTCGGGTTAGAGAGTTGGCCACGAGCCTTTCCCTCAGCAGGGGCTGTGACGTCCGTCACAGGCCCATTATAACAGAGGCCGAGGCCAAGGGGCAACTCGGGTTGGCAAGGAGGGGACAGGCCCCAAGCCTGCCCAGGCGACGCGTGCCTCGCCCCACGGGCTGTGCCGAACTCCTAGCCTCCATCTCGCAACCATTGACGGCCGCCCGTGTTGTGGTACAATGGAGGCAGCGGCTTCTCCCCCACGCCATCTGGAGGGCAACCATGCGCACCTCGGTGGAAGTCCAGAAGGTCGCAACGCCCAAGGACCGCAAAGCCTTCGTCCTGTTCCCCTGGAAGGTCTACCGGGGCGACCGCAACTGGGTCCCGCCCCTCATCTCCGAGGCCCTCAAGCAGATCTCCCCGGAACACAACCCCTTCTTCCAGCGGGCAGAGGCGGACCTGTTCCTCGCCCGCCGCGGCCGGGAAGTGGTGGGGACCATCGCCGTCTACGTGGACCCCTACCGCGTCCAGATGATCGGGGAGCAGGAAGCGAACTTCGGCTTTTTTGAGGTCCTGGAGGACTACGAGGCCGCCCAAGCCCTGCTGGATACGGCCCGAACGTGGGCCAGAGCGCGGGGCATGGAGCACCTGGTGGGGCCCTACAACTTCAACGAGAGCGACCGCCCGGGTGTCCTCATTGAAGGGGCCGACTGCCCGCCCGTCATCCTGGCGGGCCACACCCCGCCCTACTACAAGGACTTCCTGGAGCGCTACGGCTTCCAGAAGCACCACGACGTCTACGCCTGGCGGGCCTTCCGCGAGCAGATCGGTGAGGAGATGCGGAATCTCCCCCCTTCGGTCCTGGAGGTGGCCGAGGCCGCCCGCCGCCGGGAGGAGGTCACCTTGCGCAAGGTGGACCTTTCCCGCTGGGACGAGGAGATCGCCGTGGCCCATCGCCTCTTCACCGAGACCCTCAAGGGGATGCACTACTACGCGCCGGTGCCCCGGGAGGACTTTGAGCGCCTGGCCCGGAGCGTGCGCCCCCTCCTGGACCCGGAACTCATCGTCTTCGCCGAGGTGGGCGGGGAGGCGGTGGGGTTCGCCGGCGCCATCCCAGACCCCAACCGCGTCCTCATCCACCTCAACGGCCGCCTGTTCCCCTTCGGCTGGGCCAAGATGCTCTGGTACGCCCGCCGTATTGACGTGGTGACTTTCAAACTGATGGGCATCCTGCCGGCCTACCGCCGCCGCGGCCTGGACGCGCTCCTGTACCTGGAGGTCATCCGGGCGGTGTACGAGCGCGGGTACAAGTGGCTGGATGGCTCCGTGACCTCCGAGTTCAACACCATCGTCAACTACCTGGCCGGGCGGCTGGGCGCCGAGCGCTACAAGACCTACCGCATCTACACCCTGCCCCTCGCAGGAGGTTGAGAAGCCATGCTCAACACCCAGATGACCATGTTCCAGGCCTTTGACGAGGTCGCGACCTCGCGGCCGCGCCACCTGGCCCTGGTCTGCGGGGAGGAACGCCTCACCTACGGGACCCTGCGGGACAGGGTCCTAGCCGCGGCCCACGCGCTGGCTGCCCGCGGCATCGGCAAGGGGGACCGCGTGGCAGCCCTCCTCCTGCCGGGCGTCCCCTTCGTGGTCCTCTTCTTCGCCCTGGCCCGTCTGGGGGGCGTGATCGTGCCCCTCAACCCCCAGTCCCGCCCTCGGCTCCTGCGCCACATCCTGGGGGATTGCCAGCCGCGCCTCCTGGTGGCCGAGCGGGAGGCCCTGCCCCGGGACAGCCTGGAGTTCCTGGAAGGGCCCGAGGCGGCAGGGGCCCTCCCGGACGGCATCCTGTGGACCGGCCCCGACGTGGAAGCCCTGTGGGCAAGGCCCGGCGAGCCGCCGCAGGTGGATGTGGCTCCCACGGACCTCCTGTGCATCCTCTACACCTCCGGCACCACGGGGATGCCCAAGGGGACGCTGCACACCCACCGCAGCCTCATCGCTCCGGTGGTGGCCAGCCTGCGCCTGCGGCAGGCCTGGCTCCACCGCCCCTCCCCCAAGACCATCCCCCGCATGGCCAAGGCCCTGGCCCGCTACGGGGAGCGCCTCCTGCGGGCCGCCGGCCGGCCGCAGGTCTTCCTCACCAGCATCGGCCCCTTCGCCATCGCCGGCCTGGAGGTCATGCTGCAGGCCCTCCTCATGGGCGACGCCCTGGTCTGGCAGCGCCGCTTTGACCCCCGGGAGACGCTCCAGGCCATCCAGGACGAGAAGGTGACCGTCTTCGTCGCCGTGCCCACGGCGTTGGCCGTCCTCCTGCGCATGGAGGACCTGGACCGGTACGACGTCTCGTCCCTGCTCATCTGCGGGACGGGCTCCGCCCCCTGCCCGCCGGAACTGGCGCGGCAGGTGCGGGAGCGCTTCGGCTGCGCGATGCACATCGGCTTCGGCACCACGGAACTGGCCGGGGGGATTGCGGCGACGGAACTGGACGACCCCGACGAGGCCCAGGTGGAGACGGTGGGCCGCCCCATGCCGGGCATAGAGGTCCGCATCGTGGACGACGAGGGCCGGCCCCTGCCCCCAGGGCAGGTGGGCGAACTGGTCTGCCGCAGCGAAGGCCTGATGGCCGGCTACCTCAACGCCCCGGACCAGACGGCCCAGGTGGTGGACGCAGAGGGGTGGTACCACACCGGGGACCTGGCCACCATGGACGAGCGGGGGTACATCCGCATCGTGGGGCGCAAGAAGGACCTCATCCTGCGGGCCGGACAGAACGTCTACCCGGCAGAGATTGAAGCCTACCTGGCCACCCACCCGGCCATCCGGGAGGCGGCAGTGGTGGGCGTGCCGGGCGAACTGGGCCGGGAGGAGGTCTGGGCCTTCGTCATCCGGGAGCCAGGCGCAAACCTCACGGAACGGGAGGTCATCGCCTACTGCCGGGAGGCCCTGGAGGCCTACAAAATCCCCGACCAGGTGCGGTTCGTGGAGGACTTCCCCCGCTCCGCCCTGGGCAAACCCCAGAAGTTCGTCCTGCAGGAGCAAGCGCTGCGGGAGAAGGGCACCGCTCAGAAGGGGACCTCTGCGCCCGGCACGTAGACCCGGATGGCCGCTTCTCCGTTCACCGGGCACTTGTACTCGCAGATGCCGCAGCCGATGCAGCGGCTGCGGTCCACGTGGGGCCGCTGGACCCGCACCACTTCCCCTGCTGCGTCCCGCGCCTCCACCTCCTCCAGCCAGATGGCCTTCTCCGGCACGGGGCACATCTCCTCGCAGACGATGCAGGGCTGGCCGTCGGCCCAGGGGATGCAACGGCTGGTGTCAATGTACGCGAGGCCGATGGCTTGCTGCCGCTTGGCCTCCAGGCTCAGGGGCGGGATGGCCCCCACCGGGCAGACCTGCCCGCAGGCGTGGCAGGAGTAGTCGCAGTACCCGAGGCGCGGCACCAGCACCGGCGTCCACAACCCCTCCAGGCCAGCCTCTGCCAGGGCCGGCTGGATGGCCCCCGTGGGGCAGGCGCGGCTGCATTCCCCGCAGCGGATGCACTTGGCCAAGAGGTTGTTCTCCCGCGCCCCCGGCGGCCGGATGAGGCGGGGGTGGTCCCGCCGGGCCGCCAGGTCGCTCTGGAAGAGGCCCACCCCTGCCGCAGCCACCGCCAGCGCCCCCAGCACCTGCCGCCGGCCGGGGTCGTACGGCTGGGCAGCCGCCAGACCCAGGCGGGCCGGGAAGGCGATGGCCTCCACCGGGCAGGCGGCCAGGCACTCCAGGCAGAGGGTGCACTCGGCCGGGTCGCTGGCGTAGCCCTTCTCCCCCTGGATGGTCCCCGTGGGGCAGGCGCGGGCGCAGGCATCGCACTGGATGCAGCGGTCGTTTACCTCCCGCCGCACCAGGCCCACCCTGGCCAGCAGGCCCAGGAGGGCCCCCAAGGGGCACAGGACCCGGCACCAGAACCGCGGCGCAAGCCAGTTCAGGGCCACGACGCCCAGGAGGACCGCGCCGTAGAGCCAGGCCAACCGGTAGAAGGCAGGCTCCGGCGGCAGGACCTTCGGGCGCACCCACCCGTCAAAGGCTGAAAGGGGGCCTTGGAGGAAGGAGACCTGGTAGAGCACCCTCTCCACGCCGGTCACGACCTGGTCCACCGCCGGCCAGACCGCCGCCGAAAGGCTCCTGAAGAGGAGGGTCAGGGGGTCCAGGACCATCAGGGTCAGGTTGCCCAGGAGAGCCGCCCACAGGACCGTCAGGAGCAGGGCGTACTTGGCGCCGCGCCAGGCCTCAGGGGGGCGACGGGCCTGCCCCCGGCGGAGGGGGAGGAGGTCTAGGAGCGTCCCCAGGGGGCAGAGCCAGCCGCACCAGGCCCGCCCGAAGGCCAGGGCCAGGGCAACCGTCAGCAGGGCCAGCGCGGACCCGGCCAGGAGGGTCCGGCTGGCCAGGGCGTGGGCCAGCATGGCCAGGGGGTCCAGCCGCATGGGCACGTTGACGAGGGCCGCCGGCCACCCACCCCGCCGCGACCAGACGAAGAGGACGAGGAAGGCAAACAACGCCAGGTACTGGATGGCCCTGCGCAGGGCCGTCCAGCGCCGAGGGGACCACCGCAACGCAAGCCGCATCTCACACTTCCCTAATGGCTTAACACAGAGGGCACAGAGAATTTTCTACATTTGCACCCTTCGGGCCTCTCTCTCTGTGCTCCGTGTCCTCTGTGTTTCCCCGCCCCTCAGCCGCCCACGGAGATCTCCTCTATGCGCAGGCTGCGGAGGTCGCTTCGGCCCAGGCCCATGGCCGCGCCGGCGCGGATGAACTCCAGGTCGTCCGGGCGCAGGCCGAAGAGGGTCGCCGCGTAGGCATCGGCCGCCACGAGGTCCGGGCTGGCGATGACCGTATCCAGTTTCCGCACGTCCTCCAGGCGGCCGCCGGTGGGGCCGTTGTCCACCAGGATGCGCACGGCGTCCACCACCGTCAGGGCCGGCCGGAAGAGGCTGGCCAGGTCCGCCAGGCGCTGCCCCAGGTTGCGGTGCATGGCGCTGCGGTTCTGGATGAGGCCCATGAGGTTCTTCATGCCCAGGGTCAGGCGGGCCAGGCTGTGGTGCTTGGCGATGGGCACGTCAATCAGCACGTCGGCCTTCAGGGCCTCCTGGTACACGGTCCACTTCTTCAGGTCCTGCCCCTGAGGGATGGGCACTTCGGCGAACTTGAAGGGGGCCATCAGTTCCATCTGGCCGCCAGCCGCCTGGACCTGCTCCTGGATGCCGCTGCGGACGTAGGCCTCTTCGGGGCTCCCGCCGAAGGGGTAGTCCATCACCCGCACGCGGCGCGCCCCGGCCTCCAGGGCCAGGCGCACCAGGGCTGCCACCACCCACGGGTTGGTGGTGGCGGCGTACTCGTAGGTGTGGTAAGCCACGCAGATGTTGGGCTTGATGATGACGTCATCGCCCGGCCGCACGAACCGCTCCATGCCCCTCAGTGCGGCCAGGGCCCGGCGCACCAGGTCCTCTGGCTCGCCACCCCGGGCCACCACCAGGTCCGGCGCGGACCGGGGCGTGGGGGTGGGCGCGGGCACCGTGTCCGTGGGAGAGGGCTGGGGCGCTCGCGCGGGGGGCGGGGCGGCAGGCGTTGCGGTGGCCGCCTGCGCCGCAGGGGTGGCCCGGAGCACGGTGGGCACGCCCAGTGCGGCCTCCGTGGGCGTGGGGGCAGGAGGCGCGGGCGGGGCACACGCGGCCAGAAGGCCGCCCCCGGCCGCGAGCCCGCCGACCGCGGCCAGCCAGCGCAGGAACTCCCGACGCCGCATAGGGGTCATGGCACGCTCTCCCCAAGCACGCGGGCATTTGCCCATGCTCGCGTGCAACAAAGGTCTCCATTGGAGTATACCGCAAACCCTGGGAAAGGGCAATTCCAGAGAAGTGGCAAGGGGCACAGCGGCGCTGTGCCCCCCGACTCCCTACGCTTGCGCTCCACGGGCCACTGAGGGCGGCCTACCTCACCCCGTTCTCGGCGATGACCTCGCGGTACCAGTAGCCGCTATCCTTGATGGTCCGCTCCTGGGTGGCGAAGTCCACGTAGACGATGCCGAAGCGCTTGCTGTAGCCGTAGGCCCACTCAAAGTTGTCCAGGAGGGTCCAGACGAAATAGCCTTTCAGGGGCACGCCCTCCTCCACCGCGCGGTGGGCCTGGGCGATGTACTCCCGCAGGTAGTCCACCCGCTGGGGGTCGTGGACGCGGCCATCCGCGCTCACCTGGTCGGCGAAGGCCGCCCCGTTCTCCGTGACGTAAAGGGAGGGCGGGGCGTAGTCCCGGTGCACCCGCGTCAGGATCTCGTACAGCCCCTCCGGGTAGACCTCCCACCCCATCTCCGTGTAGGGCCGGCCGTGGGGCTTGACCTCCCGCGTCTCCACCACCGGGCTCTCCGGGTCGTCGGCGACCACGGTGCGGGTGTAGTTGTTGACGCCGAGGAAGTCCACCGGGGCGGCAATGGTCTCCATATCCCCCTGGTACCCGTCGGGGAGGGCGGCGCCCAGAAGGTCCAGCATATCCTCGGGATAGCGGCCGTGGAACAGGGGGTCCAGGAACCAGCGGTTCAGGAAGCCGTCGTAGCGGCGTGCCGCGTCCTCATCGGCAGAGCGGTCGGAGGCCGGGTGCACGGGGGCCAGGTTCAGGGTGATGCCGACGCGCGTGGCTGCATCTCCGTTCCCCCGCAGGATGGGGACGGCAAGCCCGTGGGCCAGGAGGAAGTGGTGCGTGGCCTGGATGGCCGCGAGGGGGTTGCGGATGCCCGGGGCGTGGTAGCCGTTGCCGTAGCCGGCGTAGGCCGCCACCCAGGGCTCGTTCAGGGTGATCCAGTGGTGGACGCGGTCCCCCAGACGGCGGGACACCACATCGGCGTAATCGGCGAAGCGGCGGGCCGTATCCCGGGCAGGCCAGCCGCCCTCTTCTTGGAGGGCCTGGGGCAGGTCCCAGTGGTAGAGGGTGATGAAGGGCTGGATGCCCGCGGCCAGGAGGGCGTCCACCAGGCGATCGTAGAAGTCCAGGCCCGGCCGGTTGACCTTCCCCTTCCCCTCCGGCAGGACCCGCGGCCACGAGATGGAGAAGCGGTAGGCCCGCAGGCCCAGTTCGCGCATCAGGGCCACATCCTCCCGCCAGCGGTGGTAGTGGTCGCAAGCCACGTCGCCGGTGTCGCCGTTCTGGATGGCCCCGGGCACGCGGCAGAAGACATCCCAGATGGATGGCCCCTTGCCGTCCTCGTCCCACGCCCCCTCAATCTGGTAGGCCGCCGTGGCCGCCCCCCACGCGAAGTCCTTCGGAAACTCCAGAAGTCCCGCCATGCTCCTTTTCCTCCTTGCGCAACGGGTCCTCCATGATACGATGGACGAACGGATTTGACAAATGGGGACGCAGGCCGGCTCCCAGCCGCTTCCGTCCCCTGGGCCGCGCCTTCCGGCGTGCGCCCTTGCCTCACTCCCCGCCTGGGCAGGGGCGGTTCAGGAAACGCCCGCACGGCTCCACGTCACCAGCCGCACTCCCCGCATCTGGCGGAAAATGCTCCCCTCCGCCGCGTGGCGCAGCGCCACCGGCGGGTCCGTCACCACTGCGCCGGCCAGCATGTCCACCCCGTAGTCAAAGAGGACGGGCGAGAGGGGTGTCGTGGGCCCCAGCATGAGGACGAAGGCCTCGGGCCGCCACAGGCGGCGCAGGTCCTCAAAGGTCCTGTTCAGGAGGGTGGTCCCGGTCAGGGCCACCACGTCGGCCTGGGGCAGCACCTCTGCGGCGTGGGAAGCCTCCAGGTCTCCCGGCCGGGGCCGCAACTCCAGGACGGCGAGGGAGCGCGCGATGGGGCGCAGCCTCTCCACGAAGGGAAAGTGCCCCACGATGGCCACGTTCCGCCCTTCTCCCCGCCGGGCGATGACCTCCGCTGCGTTCTCCTCGGTGCAGCGCGCCAGGTCCACAGGGAGCAGGGCGTTGACCGCCGCCATCCCCAACGCGGCCTCGGTGAGGCGCTCGGAAAGGACCAGGGTGGCCAGTTCCCCCACAGAGTGGTCCAAGAGGTGGCCAGCCCACCGCACCAGGGGCTCTCCGTGGGGAACCTCCTCGTCCCGCTGGGTGGCGGCGAGGCCGCAGCCCTGGGGCCCCCACACGACCGTCCAGAAGGCGCCGATGCAGACGTCCCGCGGGGGCGCATCCTCGGCCGGCAGGCTCGCCAGGAGGTCCTCCAGAACCTTCACTCCGCTCACCTCCCCAAACGATTGTGGATAACTCGCCCGGTAACTGTGGATAAGTGGGGATTTCTGGGGATAACTCCAGCCCCTCGGCCTCCCCTCAAGGCCCTCTAGAAGCCTCCCTTTCCTATCCCTAGGGGCTTTGCAGAGGGGAACCCCCTATATCTTGGGGACGGCCTTGCCCGGCGGGGACTCCCCTCTCGGGGGCAGGGTTTTCCCCAACCTATCCCCACCCCCCTCTTCAGAGGGACGCCTATCCCTTGGGTGCAGGCGGTGGCCCAGCCCCTACATCTTGGGCTCCTTCCGCCCCTCGGGGTAGTTTTCCCCACTTCCAGCCCACCTACTCCGGACTACGGACTTAAACCTCCTATGATGGATATGGAGCAAGCCCTTCACCGTCGCAGAGGCTGTGTGCACGGAAGGCCTTCACCTGCCTTGCCAAGGCCGTCAACGAATGGGCTCGGCGCAAGCGCAAGCCATTCGTTTATTCGTTGGCCCATTCGTTGACGGCTCTCCTCGGCAGGGCGAGCCCCACTTCCACCAGGGCCAGGTTCGGTTCCACGAAGGATCCCTGGCGTCGGACTGCCTCGCGCAGGGCCTCCAGAGGGTAGAGGCCGCTGTGGTCCACGGCTGCAGCCAGGGCCGCCAGGGTCTGCTCGTGGGGTGGGAGGGGCTTGGGGCCCCCTTGCAGGTCCAGGCGGATCACCCGGGCCCCGGTCTCCACGGAACCCAACCCTTCTGCCAGGTACAGGGTGCAGGACCTGTCCATCCTCCGCAGGAGGTGGCGCACCTTGCCCAGCCCCTCGGGGGTCAGGACGACTGCCCAGTCCGGCCGGTCAAACCCCGTGTGCAGGACCTCCTCGGGGCTGAGGATGACCTGGGAGATGGAGTGGCCAGCGGCCACCGTCACCGGGTACTCGTCCCTCTGGGTCGCCCAGAGGCCAGAGAGGACGCCGCCCAGCGCCAGGATCGTCGCCGAGGAACGGACGCGCGCCCCAGCGGAGCCCGCTACCAGGCAACGGACCGGCCGGTCCAGGTGGACCTGGAACAGGGGCTCCACCCCCTGGAGAGGGGCGGGAGGGCGGGCCGCTCGGCGCACTTCTCCGTAGGCCTCCGTGTACTCCGGCCGCTCGTTCTGCGCCAGGATCCCGCTGGGATAGGCGCCGCTCCGCAGGAGTTCGGTGGGCAGTTTGTCCCGGGTTTCCCGGTTGGACCGGGCGTAGCGCACGCACAGTTCCCACACATCCACCAGGGCGAAGCCCGGGTGCTGCAGGGCCGCCTCCAGGAGGTCCGCCAGGGAGGGGTCGTTGAAGAGAGCCCTGGCCACGAACCCTGCGCCGTTGGCCACGGCGGTGGCGCAGAGGTCCAGGGGCTGCTCCACCTGGCCGGCGAAGGTGGTGGGGGTGCGGGCTCCTGCCGGCGTGGTCGGCGAGTGCTGGCCCCCGGTCATACCGAAGTTGAAGTTGTTGAACACCACCACCGTGAGGCCGATGTTGCGGCGCGCCGCGTGCAGGAGGTGGTTCCCGCCGATGCCGGCCCCGCCGTCGCCCATGAGGACCACCACCCGGAGGTCCGGGCGGGCCAGTTTGAGCCCGGTGGCGTAGGTGATGGACCGCCCGTGCAGGCCGTGGAAGGCGTTGGTGGTGAAGTAGCGGTCCGAGAGGCCCACGCACCCGATATCGGTGACGAGGACGATCTGCCGCGGGTCCAGGGCCAGGCGGGCCAGGGCCGCGTCCAACTGGTGGAGGACCCTCCCGTGGCTGCACCCCGGGCAGAAGGGGAAGGGGAGGCGTTCCTGGTCCAGGTAGGTCAGGGCAGTCTGCGTCGTCACAGGAGGCCTCCCTTCTCCAGCAACTCTTCGGGGGAGAGGAGTTCCCCGTCCACCCGGTGGGCCCCCACCACTTCCAGACCAGGGGCCAGGCGCTCCACCTCGCGGCGGTACTGGCCCAGGTTCAGTTCCGCCACCACGGCCCGCCGGACACCCGCCAGCGCCCGCCGGATGAGGCCCTCCGGCACGGGCCAGAGGGTCTGCAGGGTGAGGGCGGAGGCCCGCTTCCCCCGGGACCGGGCCTGGGCCACCGCCTCCCAGACGGCCCGGGCCGTGGTCCCGTAACTCACGAAGAGGACCTCGGCCCCCTCCTGGAGGTCCGCCAGGCCGAACTCCAGGTCAGCCCGATGGGCTTCTATCTTCGCCGCCAGGTGGGAGTTCAGGGCGCCGACATCCCGGGGGTTCTGGCTCAGGTAGCCGAGGGGGTCGTGGCTGGAGGTGGTGAAGCGCACCACATGCGGCCCGCCGAAGGGGGCCAGGGGCACGACCTCCTCCGGGGCCCCCGGGTCAAAGAGGCGGAACGGCTCCTCCGGAGGGAGGCGCGGGGGCGGCGGCACCGGCTCGGGCGTGAGGGAGGCCAGGTCCACGGTGGCCCGGGTGGAGACCATCTCCTTGTCCGTGGCCAGGATGACCGGCGTGCGGAACCGCTCGGCCAGGGCGAAGGCGCGCATGGTCAGGGTGTAGCAGTCGGCCACGCTGGCCGGCGAGAGGACGATGAGGGGGTATCCCCCCGAGGTCCCCCAGCGGAGGAACTGCACGTCCCCCTGGGCCACGGTGGTCGCCCCGCCGGTGGCGGGGCCCATCCGTTGGCAGTCCACGATGACCAGGGGGACCTCCCCCATGATGGCCAGGCCCAGGTTCTCGCTGTAGAGGCTCATGCCGGGGCCGCTGGTGGCGGTCATGGCGCGGGCGCCGGCCATGGCCGCTCCGATGCAGAAGCCCAGCGCGGCGATCTCATCCTCGGCCTGGATGCCCGTCCCTCCCACGGCCGGGAGGGCCTGCAGCATTCCCACCAGGATTTCGCTGGCCGGGGTGATGGGGTAGCCAGCGAAGAAGGTACAGCCGGCGTCCAGGGCGCCGCGCACGATGGCCTCGCTGCCATCCAGGAACGCTTTCATCTGCATCTCCTGAAACTGGTGCCGGATGGCGGATGGCGGATGGCGTATGGCTGATAGCCTATGGCGAAATGGTGTATGGCGGATGGCCGATGGCCGGGGACCTTTCGCTCTCCGCCCCTTGCCACAACCCCTCTGCTATGTGCCATCCGCCATCTGCCACCTGCTATAAGCCATCCGCCATCTGCCACCTGCTAAAGGCCATCCGCCATCTGCCACCTGCTATGTGCCATCCGCCATAAGCCATCCGCTATCTGCCATCCGCCAGTCCGCTATTCCGCCTGCCACGTCTCGGGGTCGTAGGGCGGCAGTTCGCAGCGGAGGGGTTTGTCCTCCCGGTAGCCCAGGGCGTACTGGGCCTGGAGCAACTGGTGGATCTCCCGCCTCCCCTCGTAGATGACCGCCCCTTTGGAGTTCCGCAGGTAGCGCTCCACGTCGTACTCGTCGGAGTAGCCGTAGGCCCCGTGGATCTGCACCGCGTCGGCAGCGGAGTCAAAGGCCGCGTCGCAGGCGTACCACTTGGCCAGGGAGGTCTCCCTGGTGTTGCGGATGCCCTGGTTCTTGAGCCACCCCACCCGGTAGTAGAGGAGCCGCGCGATCTCCACCCGCTGGGCCATGCGGGCGATCATCTGCTGGACCAGTTGGTGCTGCCCGATGGGCACGCCGAAGGCGTACCGCTCGTTGGCGTACTTCACCGAGGCGTCCAGGCAGGCCTGGATGAGGCCGGCCGCACCCGCGGCCACGGTGTAGCGGCCGTTGTCCAGCGCGGCCATGGCGATCTTGAACCCCTCGCCCTCGTACCCCAGGAGGTTCTCCGCCGGCACGGGCACGTCGTCCAGGCGGATCCAGCCGGTGTTGCCAGCCCGCACGCCCAACTTCCCGTGGATGGTCCCCGTCTCCAGGCCAGGGAAGCCCCGCTCCACGATGAAGGCCGACATGCCGGTGTGGTCCCGCCGCTTGCGCTTCTCCAGGTCCGTCCAGGCGATGATGATGAAGTGGTCCGCCACGTCGGCCAGGGAGATCCACATCTTCTCCCCGCTCAGGCGGTAGACGTCGCCGTCGCGCCGGGCGACGGTCTGGATGCCCACGGCGTCAGAACCGGCGTTGGGCTCCGTGAGGGCGTAGGTGGCGATCTTCTCGCCGCGGGCCTGGGGCACCAGGTACTTCTGCTTCTGCTCTTCCGTGCCCCATTGGAAGATGGTGAGGCTGTTGAGGCCCACGTGGACCGACATGATGACCCGCGCGGAGGTGTCGGCCCGCTCCAGTTCCTCGCAGATGATGCCCAGGGAGATGTAGTCCATCCCCGCCCCGCCGTAACGGACAGGGATGCAGGGGCCCAGGAGGCCCAGCCGGGCCATCTTGGGCAGGAGGCTGCGGTCAAAGGTCTGGTTGCGGTCGTGCTCTTTGACGTAGGGGAGGATCTCCTTCTCGGCGAACTCCCGCACCATCTTGCGGACCATCTGGTGTTCTTCGGTCAGGGCGAAGTCCATGCTGTCATCCTCCTGAAAGGCGGTTTTCTCCACAGAGGACACGGAGGGAAGGTCTCTGCCCTGTGCGCTCCGTGGCCATTCGGTGCCCCGCGAAAAGGCCGGCACGCCCCCGTATGGAGGCCGGTGCCGGCCCGTTGAGGACCTGGCCCGAGGAGGGGGCCGCGCTGCCTGGGGCAATGATACACCAGGTTGAGGGAAGGTGCAAGGAAGGGAGGAGGGCTGTCCTCGCAGGGTGCCGATTTGACAAGTTGGAGCCCTTGTGGTATATGCAGGATGCACATAATGGCAACGTTCATTTTGCCGAACCTTCGGACCACATGCAGGGGGTGCATCATGGGGATCTCGGAACCACAGGTGCTGGAGGCGCTCTCCAGGGTGATGGACCCGGAGTTGAAGCGCAGCGTGGTGGAACTGGGCATGGTGCGGGAGGTGCAGATTGAGGGGGCCAAGGTGGGCTTGACCCTCGCCCTCACCACCCTCGCCTGCCCCCTCAAGGACCAGATCGTCCGCGACGCCAAAGAGGCGCTGCGAGCCCTGGAGGGGGTGCGGGAGGTGGACGTCCGCCTGGTGGAGATGACGCCGGAGGAGAAGAAGCGCATCGGGATCGGCGCCCAGCAGGAAGAGGCGGGGATGGCTGAGCACCTGAACGACATCCGCCGGGTGGTGGCGGTGATGAGCGGCAAGGGGGGCGTGGGGAAGTCCCTCGTGGCGGCCCTCCTGGCTGTGGGCCTGCGCCGCCGGGGAGAGCGGGTGGGCATCCTGGATGCCGACATCACTGGCCCCAGCGTGCCGAAGATGTTCTTCCCCAACGGGGCCCGGCCTGGGCAGAGCCCCCTGGGGCTTCTCCCGGCGGAGACGGCCACGGGCATCAAGGTCATGTCCATCAACCTCTTCCTTCCCACCGAGGACCACGCCGTCATCTGGCGGGGGCCCCTCATCAGCGGGGCCATCAAGCAGTTCTGGGGCGATGTCTTCTGGGGGGACTTGGACTGGCTCATCGTGGACCTGCCGCCGGGCACCTCCGATGCGTCCCTCACGGTGATGCAGTCCCTGCCCCTGAGTGGGGTGGTGATGGTCACGTCGCCCCAGGACCTGGCGGGGATGGTGGTGCGCAAGGCAGCGCAGATGGCCCAGCACCTGGGGGTGCCCATCCTGGGCCTGGTGGAGAACCTGAGTTACTACACCTGCCCGGACACGGGCAAGTGGCACGAGGTCTTCGGCCCCAGCCACGCCGCGGAGACGGCCAGGCGGCTGGGGACGCCCCTCCTGGGGCGGTTGCCCATTGACCCGGCCATCGCCCACCTGTGCGACACCGGGGCCATTGAGGACTATCGGTCGGAGGCCTTTGAGGCCGTCGTGGAGGAACTGCGGAAACGGGCGCCGGAGGCGCGGCGTTCGCCCCTGGCCCCTAGGGATTGACGGAGCCCATTTGCAAAAGGAGGTGGTTCGGATGCCAAGAGGAGATCGGACTGGACCGATGGGAATGGGTCCCATGACGGGACGCGCCGCTGGCTACTGCGCCGGCTACGGGGTGCCGGGGTCCATGAACCCTGGCTTCGGACCTTGGTGCACGGGCGGCTATGGCCGCGGCTGGCGCCACTGGTATCACGCCACCGGCCTGCCGGGCTGGGCCCGCTTCGGCTGGGCCCCAGCCTGGGGCACGGTGCCGCCGGCCTGGCAGCCCCCCAAGGAGCAGGAAGCCCAGTGGCTGCGCCAGCAGGCCGACTGGCTGAAGCAGCAACTGGAGGCCATCCAGCGGCGCCTGGACGAACTGGAGAAGGAAGACTGACACCCCCTGCTGTCGCGGAGGGCTGGGCGTCCACCGCCTGGCCCTCCGCGCGCCGGGCCCAGTCCAACAGATGGGAGGAGCAAGGCATGCAAGTGGCGGTCAGTGCCCATGGCGAGGGGCTGGACGCCCCGGCAAGCCCGGTTTTCGGGCGTTGCCCTGCCTTCGTGTTCGTGGATACGGAAACGTGGGCTGCCCGGAGCGTGCCCAACCCGGCCGTGGCTGCTGGTGGCGGGGCAGGCGTCCAGGCAGCCCAGTTCGTGGTTCAGCAGGGGGCGGAGGCGGTGATCACCGGCAACGTCGGCCCCAATGCCTTTCAGGTCTTCCAGGCGGCAGGCGTGCCAGTGTACCTCTCGCCTGGAGGGACGGTCCGCCAGGCCGTGGAAGCCTTCAAGCGGGGGGAACTCCGGACGCTGAACCAGGCCACCGCGCCGGCCCATGCGGGCATGGGGCGCGGCGCAGGCCGTCCTGGCTGGGCGCGCCAGGTTCCGCCAGGCCCAGAGGCATCCGCGTGCGCCCCGGCTTCGCCGAGGGAACAGGAACTCACGGAACTCAGGGACATCGCCGCCCAACTGCGCCGGCAGTTGGCCGAGGTGATGGAGCGGATTGAGAAACTGGAAAAGGGAGGCCAGTAACCCATGCGCATCGCCGTTTCTGCAGAGGAACCCAATGGGCTGGACAGCATCGTCAGCCCCCACTTCGGACGCTGCCCCTTCTTCGCCGTCGTGGAGGTAGAAGGGGGTCAGGTGAGGACGGTCCGGACGGTGGAGAACCCTTTCTACGCCCAGCACCAGCCTGGGCAAGTGCCGGCCTTTATCCACAGCCTGGGCGTGGAGGTGATGCTCACGGGAGGCATGGGCGGACGAGCCGTCCAGTTCTTCCGGCAGTACGGCATTGAGCCGGTCACGGGGGCCATGGGCACCGTCCGCCAGGCCCTGGAGCAGTACCTGGGCGGGAGGCTCCAGGGGGCTGCGCCCTGTCGGGAGAGCGTGGAGCACGGGCACGGCGAGGTTCTTCCCGAGGGAGAGTACGAGAAAGACGAAATCGGCCGCCTCCGGGAGGAGGTGGAGATGCTCCAGCGACAACTGCGGGAGGTGGACGAGCGGCTGCGCCGCTTGGGGTAGGGCCCTTGGCTCCCTGAGAGGCGGTCCCTGGGCACTGCCGAGGGGGTGAAGTGGTGGAGGAAATCGCTGTCCGGAAGGAGGCCTGCACTGGCTGCGGGACCTGCGTGAGCGTCTGTCCGGTGGGGGCCATCGCCCTGGTGGACCGTGTGGCCTCCATAGACGAGAGCCGGTGCACCAGGTGTGGGGCCTGCGTGGACGCCTGCCCCCAAGGCGCCCTCGTGGCCGTGGAAACCCTGCCGGCGGCTGCCACGCCTTTTGTAGGTGAGATTGTCCAGACCGGGGCCGCGCCCACCGCCCTTGCTTCTCGCACCTCCAGGGTGCTGCCCGCTCTGGGGGGTGCTCTGGTCTTTGTCGCACAGGAGGTCCTGCCCCGGCTTGTCCCCCGCTTGTGGGACGCGCTGCAACCGCAGGGAGGCCAGACCGCGGAGGGAGGTCGCCTGGCGGGGAAAGGCTGGCGGTTTCGCCGGAGGGAGCGCAGCCGGCGGGGCCGGCCATGAGTCCCCTGGCCGAAAGGAGGTGAAGGCATGCTGCGAAGGCTCTTTGGTCGCGGTGGCGGCAGTGGCCGCGGCGGAGGTGCGGGCCGCGGGGGTGGCCGCGGCCCAGGCCGCATGGGCGGCCCGAAGGCAGCCGGGCCTGGCGGTTTCTGCATCTGCCCCAACTGCGGGCACCGGGAGCCGCACCAAGCCGGGCAGCCCTGCTACCAACAGGTTTGCCCCAAGTGTGGCACCCCCATGACGCGGGAATAGGCGGGTAGCGTTCCTCCCTTCCTCACGTGCGCCCTGGGAGGCCCCTGAGGTCCTTCGCGCCAGGCGGCCTCCCAGGGCCTCCCTTGCACGAGGAGTGTAGGCCATCCATGATCATCGCTGTTGCCAGTGGCAAGGGAGGCACCGGGAAGACCACGGTGGCCGTGGCCCTGGTCCAGGCTCTGGCTGCTGAGGGCTCCCAAACGCCTCTCACCTTTTTGGACTGCGACGTGGAGGAGCCCAACGCACACCTTTTCCTCCACCCATCCCTGGAGCGCCGGGAGGAGGTGGGCATCCTCGTCCCCCAGGTGGACATGGACAAGTGCACCGCCTGCGGCCGGTGCGCGGAGGTCTGCGCCTACCATGCCATCGCCGTGGTGGGGCGGAAGGTGCTGGTCTTCCGCGAACTGTGCCACGGGTGTGGCAGTTGCACGTGGAACTGCCCCGAGGGAGCCATCCGTGAGGTCTTGTACCCCACAGGCGTCCTTGAGGAGGGGAGGGCTGGGGCCATCCGCTTCGCCCACGGGGTCTTGAACGTGGGCGAGGCCATGGCCACCCCGGTCATCCGGCAACTCAAGCAGCGTTTCCTCCCTTCCGAGGGCGTGGCGGTCCTGGACGCGCCGCCGGGCACCGCCTGCCCCGTGGTGGAGACGCTGCGGGGGGCGGACTTCGCCCTGATGGTCACCGAGCCGACGCCCTTCGGCCTGCACGACCTGCGGCTGGCGGTGCAGGTGGCGCGGGACGAACTGGGCGTCCCCGTGGGCGTGGTCATCAACCGGGATGACGTTGGAGACGACCGGGTGGACGCCTTCTGCCGGGAAGAGGGCATCCCCATCCTGCTGCGCATCCCGTTGGACCGACGCGTGGCTGAAGCCTATTCCGAAGGCCGGACCCTGCTGGAGGCCCTGCCGGCTTACAAGAGGACCTTCCTTCGGCTCTACAGGCAGATTGCTTCCCTGGCGAAAGGAGGGAGCGGCCATGGCCCCAACCGTGGATGACCTTGACTTCTGGTTGACTTGCCTGTGGTTCCGGCTCCGGGACCTGCTTTCGCCTCCGGAGACCACGCTGAAGGGAGCCGGCATAGAGCCAGGGTTCCGGGGGCTGGACCGATGAAACAACTGGTCATCCTCAGCGGCAAAGGGGGGACGGGCAAGACCACTGTGGCCGCGGCCCTGGGCCACCTGGCCTCGCAGGAACTCTCCCTCGTCCTGGCCGATGCCGACGTGGACGCGGCCAACCTGGAACTGGTCCTCTCCCCGGAAGTGCGGGAAGAGCACGCCTTCATGGGTGGCCAGCGGGCCATCATTGATCCCCAGGCGTGCACTGCCTGCGGCCTCTGTGCCCAAGTCTGCCGCTTTGACGCCGTGCTCCCCGGTGAAGAGGCATATCGGGTTGACGCGCTGGCCTGCGAGGGGTGCGCAGCCTGCTTCTACCAGTGCCCGGCGGGGGCCATCCGCATGGAGGAGCAGCAGGCTGGGCTCTGGTTTCGCTCGGAGACGCGCTTCGGCCCTCTCTTCCATGCCCACCTCTTCGCTGGGCAGGAGAACTCCGGCAAGTTGGTGACCCTGGTCAAGCAGCAGGCCCGCCTCCTGGCCTTGGACGAGGGCCGGGACCTCCTCCTCGTGGACGGTCCGCCGGGCATTGGGTGCCCCGTCATCGCCTCCCTGGCCGGGGCCGACCTGGCCCTCCTGGTGGCGGAGCCGACGGTCGCCGGGGTGCACGACCTCTTCCGGGTCTTGGGCACAGCGCGCCATTTCGGCGTGCCGGTGCTGGTCTGCCTGAACAAGGCCGACCTGAACCCGGTCCGCGCCCAGGAGGTGGAAGCCTTCTGCCTGGCCGAGGGCCTCCCTTTGGTGGGGGAAATCCCTTTTGATATAATGGTCACGGAGGCCATGGTGCAAGGGCAGCCGGTCACGGCCTACGCCGAGGGGCCAGTGGCTTGGGAACTGCGGCGGATGTGGGAGAGAGTCAAGGAGCACCTGGATGGCGGATAAGGCGGCAGGCAGGACGCTCCGAGAACGGGTCCTCTTGCGTTTGGCCCAGGTTATAGACCCGGAGACAGGCGCGGACGTAGTGCGCATGCGCCTGGTGGAGGACCTCTCGGCAGACGAGGAGACGGGCGTTGTCCGGTATCGCTTCCGGCCTTCGTCTCCCCTGTGCCCCTTGGCCGTGACCCTGGCTCTCTCCATCAAGCGGGCCGTGGCCGAGGTGGAAGGGGTCGTGCGCCAGGAACCGGAGGTCGTGGGGTACGTGGGCGCAGAGGAACTGAACGCCATCCTGCGGGAGGAGGACGCGCCGGGAGAGGACGGAGGGACGTGGTCTCCTGTCACTGGCAACGCGCTTGGAGGGTAGGGTGGGGCCTGGCTCTTGTGGCGTTCCTCTTCGCAGGGTGCGTGAGGACCGCTCCGGAAACCCCTGTGCCCATGCCTTCTACAACCCGTGAAGCGGTGGAGCAGCCGACTCCTTCCCCTCTCCCGATGGCCACTTTGGGGGTGCTTCCGACGCCGGGTCCCAGTCCCGCGGGCCAGGCCGGTGGACTTCCCGTCCCTCTGCCCGAGCGTGTCCCCACTCGGCGGGGGAGGAAGGTCCAGTTGACCGTTGTCTACGACAACAATCCCTACGACCCTCGGCTCAGACCTGCATGGGGGTTCAGCTGTCTGGTCCAGGTTGGAGGAAGGGCTATCCTCTTTGACACCGGGGGAGACGGAGCCCTGCTCCTCAGCAACCTGGATGCTCTGAACTTGGACCCCCGCAAGATCGGTATGGTGGTCCTCTCGCACGTCCACGGCGACCACGCAGGGGGGCTTCCGGCCCTGTTGGCGCTGGGCCTGCGTCCCACCGTCTATCTGCCCCGCTCCTTCCCCCAGTCCTTCAAGGCAGAGGTGGGCGCCCGAACGCAGGTTTGGGAGGTGGCGGGCCCGGCCGAGGTCCTCCCCGGCGTCTACACCACAGGGGAGTTGGGGGACGGCCTCCAGGAGCAGGCCCTAGCGGTGGATACCCCTTCGGGCCTGGTGGTTATCACGGGGTGTGCCCATCCTGGGGTGGTGCGTCTGGTGCGCGCCGCGGTAGAGTTCACCGGCCAGCCGCCTTACCTGGTGATGGGGGGCTTCCACCTAGGGGGGGCCAGCCGCCGGACTGTGGAGGGCATCATCGCCGAGTTCCAGAGGATGGGGGTGCGGAAGGTGGCACCCTGCCACTGCACTGGCGAACAGGCCACCCGGACCTTCGCCGAGGCCTTTGGGGAAGGCTTCATCGCCTGCGGTGTGGGCCTGCGCCTGACCCTCGGAGAGGCCGGAGTGGAGCCGGCTGAGGAGAACCCATGAACAGACAGGGACAGACGCGGTTTGTCTACGGCCCGGTCCCTTCTCGGCGCCTGGGCCAGTCGCTCGGGGTTGACCCGATCCCCTTCAAGACCTGCAATTACAACTGTGTGTACTGTCAGTTGGGGCGCACGCGCCGCTTGACCCACGAGCGAAGGGATTTCTTCCCCCGGGAGGCGATCCTAGCGCAAATCCGGGATGCCCTGGAGGCCCACAGACCGGGTGAGATCCACTATGTGACCTTCGTGGGCCAGGGGGAGCCCACCCTCTGTGCCAGCCTAGGGTGGCTCATCCGTCAGGTCAAGGTGGTCACAGAGGTCCCCGTGGCCGTCCTTACCAACGGGGCCCTCCTCTCCCAGACCGACGTGCGGGAGGAACTGGCCGCGGCGGACGTGGTGATCCCCACTCTGGATGCTGCCGACCAGCCCACCTTCCGGAGGATCAACCGGCCGTGGCCGCAGTTCCGCATCGCCGAGATTGTGGAGGGGATGGCCCAGTTTCGGGAGATGTTCCAGGGGCAACTCTGGATAGAGGTCATGCTGGTGCAGGGTCTGAACGATGCGGAGGAGGTGTTGCTCCTGCTCCGCGATGCGCTGCGCCGCATCCGGCCGGACCGGGTGCAGATCAACCTGCCAGTGCGTCCACCAGCGGAGCCCTGGGTGCGGATCCCCGAGGAGGAAGCCATCCTGAGGGCGGTGGCCATCCTGGGCGAAACCGCCGAGGTCATGGCCCCTTATGAAGAGGGGGAGTTTGACCTTTCGGGGGCGGAAAGCCTGATGGAAGCGGTCCTTTCCATCATCCGCCGGCACCCCATGCGGGAGTCCCACCTGCTGGAGGCGCTCTCCCGCTACGCCCCTCAGGAGGTCCAGGCGACCTTGGCCGCGCTTGAGGAGAGTGGGCAGGCGGTCCGGCGGGAGTACCGGGGCCAGGCCTTCTGGCAGTATGCCGAAGCCGTGTCCCACGGGAAGGATGTGAGGGGGGACAGCCATGGAGGTTGAGCGCTGGGGTTGGTATTCCATCGGCATCAACCTGCTCCTGTCCGCGCTGAACCTAGCCATCGCGGCGGCCTCTGGCAGCCTGGCCGTGGCCGCGGAGGTGGTCCACAACGTGGTGGACCTGGTGGCCTCTGTGGCGGGCTCCTGGGGTTGAAGCTGTCCCAGCGCAGGAGCAAGGAGTTCCCGTACGGCTTGTACAAGGTGGAAAATGTGGTGGCCGTAGGGGTGGCCCTGCTTATCTTCTTCACTGGGTACGAGATCGCCCGGGAGGCGATCCTGGCCTCGGAGCGCGTGGCCATCGTGCGGCCCTGGATGCTCGCGGGGGTGGTGGCTTCTGCCCTCATCCCCCTCGTGTTCAGCCACTTCCAGATGCGGGCCGGCCGTGAGGCCAATTCCCCTGCATTGGTGGCCGACGCCCAGGAATACCGGATCCACGTCTTCTCGTCCGGGCTGGTTCTGGCCGCCCTGGTGGCCCAACAACTGGGTTTTCGGATCGACCGCGCAGCCGCCCTGATCATCGTGCTGCTGGTGGGCAAGATGGGCTGGGAACTCCTCAGCGACGGGATGCGCGTTCTCCTGGATGCTTCTCTGGACGCGGACACTCTCCAACGGATCCGCGAGGTTATCCAGGCCCAGCCGGCGGTGGCCCGCTTGGTGTGGGTCACGGGCCGCAACGCGGGTCGGTACCGCTTCGTGGAGGCCGAGGTGCAGTTGCGGGCGCGGAGCCTGGAGAAGGCCCACGCCGTCACAGAAGCGATGGAACGCGCCATCCGCCAGGCTGTGCCCCACGTGGACCGCGTGCTCATCCACGCGGAGCCCCTGGCCCGCACCGAGGTCCGCTATGCCGCTCCCCTGGACGACCTGGCGGGCCACATCAGCGAACACTTCGGCGAGGCGCCTTATTTCGGCCTGGCCACTGTGCGCCAGAGCGATGGTGAGGTGCTTTCCCAGGAGGTGGTGGCCAACCCTCACGTGAGCGTGCCCAAGGCTAGAGCGTGTTATGCACTTTGGAGCGGTTGTGGTAAAATCTTGGGCCATGGACAGACAACCTTACCCCAGTGACGTGACAGACGAAGAATGGGCTTTTGTGGCTCCCTACCTGACCTTGATGACGGAAGAGGCACCGCAGCGCCAGTATCCTCTCCGAGAGGTCTTCAATGCCCTGCGCTGGATTGTGCGCACGGGTGCCCCCTGGCGCATGCTGCCTCACGACTTTCCCCCCTGGCCAGTGGTCTACCAGCAGACCCAGCGTTGGATCAAGGCAGGTTGCTTTGAGCAGATTGTGCACGACCTGCGCATCTTGCTGCGTGACGCTGAAGGGCGAGAGGCACACCCCACGGCGGTCATCCTGGACAGCCGGACGCTGCAGTCCACACCCGAGAGTGGGGAACGGGCGGGATATGATGGGTACAAGCGCAAGAAGGGGTCCAAGGTGCATATGGCCGTGGACACGTTGGGAGACCTGCTGGCCCTGTCGGTGACGCCAGCCGACGTGCAAGACCGGGCGCAGGTAGAGGAGTTTGCGCAGGCCGTCCAGGAAGTGACAGGCGAGAGTGTGGAGGTAGCCTTTGTGGACCAAGGCTACACAGGGGATGAAGCAGCGGAGGCTGCTGCGAGACAGGGCATCCAGTTGGT
>Ga0123519_10002343_pt1 | contig 32104 bp, 24 predicted proteins | sample YelNatPaOPRAMG02_FD_87396 | JGI IMG/M metagenome (GOLD analysis project Ga0123519, IMG submission 87396) | Hot spring microbial communities from Yellowstone National Park - Yellowstone National Park OP-RAMG-02 (version 2) | ecosystem: Environmental > Aquatic > Thermal springs > Hot (42-90C) ... | reverse complement strand
CGCTCCAGGGGCCGGCGCTCTGACAAGTCGCGCCATTGTCACCCCTTCATTGCGCTGCTGAGGAACTTGGGTGGGCCAGGGACCGGGTTTCGCGCTTTGCGCATGCCCGGTGCGAAACCCCCCGTCCTGGGCTGGAGCCGGACGGCGGCGTAGCGAGAAGCCCGGCTGCAACCCAGGCCATGACGCAATGCGGGATGGACGCAGGACAGGGCCTTTTCAAAGTCCCGTTATTGTCACCCTGAGCAGGTTCTGCGGGCTTCACAACGCTGCGAATGCTGGCCTGCGAAGGGTCCGGACTACGCATAACGCCGACTTTGAAAAAGCCCTGGACGCAGGACTACTGCCCTTGACATCCGCCGGTCCGCATGCTAGACTCAGGTATGCACCTGAGAGGGCCAGGTGATCGCGGGCGGAGCAATCCGCCTGAGGAAAGTCCGAACTCCACAGAGCACGATGCTGGATAACATCCAGGCAGGGTGACCTGACGGCAAGTGCAACAGAAAGCAGGGCGCCGGCGGGCCGAGCCCGCCGGTAAGCGTGAAAGGGTGGTGTAAGAGACCACCAGCGGTCCAGGTGACTGGGCCGGCTAGGCAAACCCCATCGGGAGCAAGACCAAGTAGGAAGGCGCGACGCGGCATGCCGCGTCACAGGGCTGCTCGCTCTGGCCTTTGGGTTGGTCGCTAGAGGCGGCGGGCAACCGCCGTCCCAGAGAGATGATCACCGCCGCCGCGGCTTCCGCGGCGGCACAGAATTCGGCTTATCGGCCCTCTCAGGGTTATGCCACAAAGCGCCCCTCCGCTGCATGTGCGGAGGGGCGCTTTGTTCTGTCCACCTCATAACAATCCCCTGCCGATTCTGTAACCTTAAAACTTGGCGATTCCGGGCCTCTGGACCTGGCAAAGTGGTGGAAAGTGGTGTATAATGGGGCACAGTGGGAGATAGGGTAGGACAGAGCCCATACCCTGAATCCGTGCCTTTCTATACCCCTCTCACGCGGCACTCAAATCGCGCTCGAAATGGGCGCTGAGCCGGTGCAGAGAAGGTCGTTCTGCGGGTTTGGGGGTACGATGTTCCTCGGCCAGTACACGCACACCATCGATAGTAAGGGGCGCCTCACACTGCCCGCGAAATTCCGCTCGGGCTTTGAGGCCGGGATCGTGGTGACCCTGGGCCTCGACGGCTGCCTCTTTGCCTTTCCCCGCGCCAAATGGGAAGAACTGGCCGCCCGTATCGAGGCCCTGCCCATTACCAACCCCGACGCGCGCAACTTTGCCCGGCTCATGTTCGCCAATGCCGATGACAGTATGCCCGACCGCCAGGGCCGTGTGCTCCTTCCGGCCTATCTGCGCGAGTATGCTCAGCTTGAGACCGATGTGATTGTGACCGGCCTCGCCTCGCGGGTTGAGCTGTGGAACCCGGCCCGCTGGCAGGAGGTACGGATGATGACCGTGGAGCGCGGAGGCCTGATCGCCGAGCACCTGGCCGGGCTGGGCATTTAGAGCTATGCGAGCATGACCGAGATGGCGAGCTCGGGAGCCGAGCACGTTCCCGTCCTCTACCACGAGGTACTCGACGCGCTGCAGCCGGCACCGGGCAAACGATATATCGACCTTACCGTGGGGGCGGCGGGGCACGCGCGGGGTATCCTGGAGCGCTCTTCTCCCACCGGCAGGCTGCTGGCTGTCGATGGCGATGCCGAGGCGGTGCGCTATGCCCGCTCTGCCCTGCGCGATTGGGGCGAGCGGGCTCTTGTCCGCCACGGTTTCTTTGATGAGGTCGAGGTGCTGGCCAGGGAAGAGGGGTTTGTGCCGGCCGACGGCATCCTGGCCGACCTCGGGCTGTCATCGCGGCAGTTGGCAGCGCCGGAGCGCGGTTTCTCCTTCCAATCCACAGGGCCGTTGGATATGCGGCTGGACCCGGCTACGCAGAGCACCACCGCTGCCGACCTGGTGAACACATTGCCAGAGGCAGAGCTTGCCGAGATCCTCTACCGCTATGGCGAGGAGCGCCGCTCGCGGGTGGTGGCCAGGGCCATCGTCAGGGCGCGGCCACTCAACACCACCACCGAGCTGGCCGAGGTGGTGGCGAGGGCCGTGGGCGGGCACCGGCACCGCATCCACCCCGCCACGCGGACGTTCATGGCCCTGCGCATCGCCGTGAACGATGAGCTGGGCGCCCTGGAGCGCATGCTGCCGCAGGCTGTGGAGCTCTTGGCGCCGGGAGGGCGCCTCGCGGTCATCTCCTTCCATTCGTTGGAAGACCGCATCGTCAAGGACTTGATGAGGCGCGAAGCAACCGGTTGTATCTGCCCGCCGGAGGCGCCGGTCTGCACCTGCGGGCACAAGCCCAGGGTGCGCCTGGTGACTCGGCGGCCCATCGTGCCAACACCCGAAGAGTGTGCACGCAATCCGCGCAGCCGCAGCGCAAGGCTGCGGGTGGCGGAAAAGCTGCCGTAGGGGCCTTGTTGGTTGTGTGTGTTCGACAAAAGGAGCAGTACAATGGCCAGTCGCCGTCTGGTCGCCCAGCTGGCGTACCCGAGCCGCGCAGCGGGCCCGCGCAGTGTGACGCGGATCGATCGTCACTCCCTCGTCCTGATTCTCGGTCTCCTGACGCTGGTGGCCTTGGCTGGAGTCCTGTACCTGTCTCAGGCCAGTGTGGCGGCAGAGCTGCGCTACCGTCTGGCCGATGCGCAGGGCCAGACGCAGCATCTGTGGGCACAGAACCTGGCCCTGAAGCAGGAGATTGCCGACCTGGGCCGCCTCTCCGCTGTCGAGCAGCGGGTGGCGCGCCTGGGTATGGTGGAAGCCCCCTCGAACGGTCCCTACATCGCCTGCACGGTTCCTCAGACGGGGCCTGCGCTGGCCAGCCCCGAGGCGGCTGGCGCTCCCACGGCGGCCGACGAGCCGGCCGGAAGCCCATGGGAGCTGGTGGCCCGCAGCCTGGGCTGGATATCGCGGCCCAATGAACTTGCCACCGCCAGGGTGGAGCACCCGTAGCTCCACGGCCGGGCCGGGGCGCCCGCAGCCGCAGGGCTGATAGCTCTGCACGGGGGCACGCCGGCAACGCGGCCGACACCTATGGGCGGAGGCGATGCCGTGTCGGCAGACCTACAGAAGACCAAACCCGGTCGCCTTGTGTTCCTGGCCATCTGTTTTGCCGTGATGGCGGTTGTCGTGTCGCTGCGCCTTTTCTACTGGCAGATCCTCCGCCGTGGTGAAGTTCTGCAGAGCAACAACACGGTCGAAGAGGTCGACATCAGCGCCATTGGCTGGCGCGGCACGATTTATGATAGGAACACCCACAGCCTGGCTGTGCCGTCGCTGGTGTACGACGTGGGGGCGTCGCCGCAACTGGTCACCAACACCATGCAGGTGGCAGGGCTGCTGGCGCCCCTCGTCCACGTGCCCGAGCCCGACCTGGTGGCCGCCCTCAGCCAGAAGACGACCTACGTCCCTTTGGCCAGGGGCCTTTCGGCCATCGAGGGCGAGGCGATCCGCGAGCTCAACCTGCTGGGCGTGCGGCTCGACCCGCGCCCGGGGCGCTACTACCCCGAGGGGTCGCTGGCGGCGGCGGTGTTGGGCTTTGTCGGCGGCGAGGGGCGCGGCGCATACGGGGTAGAGCAGCAGTACGACAGCCGGCTGCGCGGCATCGACGGCACCAAGCACGCCAACGGGCCGCAACTGCTGTTCAACCTGCCCTTCGACCAGCCGCCGCGCAATGGCACGGATCTGGTGCTGACGATCGACCGGGCCATCCAGTATGCGGCCGAAAAGGACCTGCAGCAGGCCCTGCGCGACTATGAGGCCGAGGGGGGCTGCATCATCGTGATGGACCCGCGCACGGGCGCCATCCTGGCGATGGCCGTCTGGCCATCGTTCGACCCGAACGCCTACGCCAGCGTGCCATCGAGCGCAGCCTATGTGAACCGGGCGATCAGCGAGCAGTATGAGCCGGGCTCGGTCTTCAAAGTGGTGACCATGGCTGCCGCCCTCGACGCAGGGGCGGTGCACCCCAACGACACGTACGAGGACCGGGGCCGGGTGGTGGTGGGCGGCCGGGTCTTCCAGAACTGGGATGGCAGGGCTTACGGCCTGTCGACCATGACCGATATCCTGGCCCACTCGCTGAACCTGGGTGCCATCGAGGTGGCGCAAAGGCTGGGCGCCGACCGGTTCTACCAGGCGGTGCGCCGCTTTGGCTTTGGCCAGCCGACTGGCATCGATCTGCCGGGCGAAGTGGCAGGCTCGGTGCGCGAGCCGGGCTCGCCCGATTGGTGGCCCGCCGACCTGGCGACCAACTCCTTTGGCCAGGGCCTGGCGGTGACGCCCCTGCAGATGCTGGCGGCGGTGGCTACCGTGGCCAACAAGGGGGTGCTGATGCGCCCCTATGTGGTCGACCATATGGTGCAGAACGGGAAGGTGGTGTGGCAGGCGACGCCCCAGCCGGTGCGGAGGGTCATCTCGGCGGTGACGGCCGATACGCTCACCGACATGCTCATCGAGGCGCTGCCCCGCGAGACGGAGCTGGCGGTGGTGCCGGGCTATACTACGGCGGGGAAAACCGGCACAGCCCAGATTCCAACCCAGGGAGGCTACGAAGAGCAGGGGGTGATCGCCTCCTTCGCCGGCTATATCCCTGCCAAGGACCCACGCCTGGCCGTGCTCGTCAAGCTCGACCGGCCCAAGCGCGAGGCCTGGGGCTCGCGGGCGGCGGCGCCGGTGTACCGCAAGCTGGCGCTCGAGGTGTGTGCGTACCTGGGCATCCCGCCTGACCAGGCAGAGGTGAGCGGCCGCTAGAGTTGGCGGGCCGCCCGATAATGGTATAATCAGCATCTTGGCACGAGACCTTCGAGGGAGGATGCCAGGTGCTTTCTCTAGGTGCTTTGTGGAGTGCGCTGAGCGGCAGCCCCGAGGCCCAAGGGCCTCTGGCCAGCCGCGAGATTGCCAATGTGGTGATCGACTCGCGCAAGGCGACCCCGGGAAGCCTGTTCGTCGCCCTGCGCGGCGAAAAGCAGGATGGGCACGACTATGTGGCCGATGCCTTCGGCCGTGGCGCGGTGGCAGCCCTGGTGAGCCGGAGGGTGCCCGGGCCATGGCCCACCTGGGAGGTACAAGGCGCCTGGCCCGAAGCGGCCACCGAGGGGCCGGTGTGCCTGCAGGTGCCCGACGTGCTGGTGGCGCTGCAGGATGCGGCGGCGGCCTGGCGCCGGCGCTTCGGCTGCCGGGTGGTGGCGGTCACTGGTTCGGTGGGCAAGACGAGCACGAAGGAGGCGATCGCTCAGGTCCTGGCCCGGCGCGGGTGGGTGCTCAAGAGCGAGGGGAACCTTAACAACGAGATCGGCCTGCCGCTGACATTGCTGCAACTGATGCCCGAGCACCGGTGGGCGACGGTGGAGATGGGCATGTATGCCCCCGGCGAGATCGCCCGCCTGGTCGAGATTGCCAGGCCGGCGGTGGGTGTGGTGACGAATGTGGGTCCGGTGCACCTGGAGCGCCTGGGCTCCATCGAGGCGATCGCTCGGGCCAAGGCCGAGCTGCCCCAGGGCCTGCCGCCCGAAGGGACGGCCATCCTCAACGGCGACGACGAGCGGGTGCGGGCCATGGCAGCAGCCACGCGGGCCCGGGTCATCACCTTTGGCCTCGGGGCCGGCTGCGACCTGCGCGCCACCGGCGTGGAGAGCCACGGCCTGGCCGGGCTCGAGGCGAGCTTTCACCATGGCGGCCGGGCGCATCGGGTGCGCCTGCCCTGGCTGGGGCGCCACAACGTCTATGTGGCCCTGGCGGCAGCGGCGGTGGGCGTGGCCGAGGGGCTGGCGTGGGATGAAATCGCCGCCGGCCTGGCCGAGGCCGGCACGCTGGGGCGGATGACCGTCTTGGCGGGGCATGCCGGCTCGACCATCCTGGGCGATACCTACAACGCCTGCCCCGCCTCGGTGCTGGCCGACCTGGACCTTCTGGCCGAGCTCGATGGTCGGCACCTGGCACTGCTGGGCGATATGCTCGAACTGGGAGCCTATGAGGAGGAAGGGCACCGCCAGGTGGGGCGCCGCGCGGCCGAGGTGCTCGACGTGCTGGCGACGGTGGGGCCCAGGGCGAGTTGGATCGCCGAAGAGGCCCGGCGCTGCAACCCGCGGCTGGCCGTGACGGCCTGGCGCGACCGTGAAGAGGCCGCGGCCTGGCTGCGCTCGCAGCTTGCGGCGGGCGACTATGTGTTGGTCAAAGGGTCGCGCGGCATGGCGCTGGAGCAGGTGGTGCCCATGCTGCAGAGGGAGGACGCGTGAGCAGCGCACTTGCACTCGCCATCGCGACCTTTTTGGCCACCGTGCCCTGGGGCCATGGGCTGGCCCTCTGGCTGCAGGCGCACGGCATCGGCAAGCAAATCCGTGTGGATGGCCCGCAGAGCCACGAGGTGAAGCGGGGCACGCCCACGATGGGGGGCATCCTCTTCCTGGGGCCGGTGATGATCTTTGGCAGCCTCCTGGCCTGGCACGCGCCGCGGCTCTGGGGGCCGGTGGCGGTCACGCTCATGTTTGCCGCCCTGGGCGGTGTGGATGACTTGCGGGGCCTCAAGGACCGGCAAGGGGTGGGGTGGCTTGCGCGCTGGAAGTTCCCCTGGCAGGTCGGCCTGGGGCTGGCGGCCGCGGTGCTCCTTTACCTGGCCGGGGCGCCGACCCGGGTGGCCGTGCCGCTCACGGGGCGTGCTGTCGAGCTGGGCTGGGGCTTTATCCCGGCGGCGGCGTTTGTCATCGTGGCCATGGCCAACGCCGTGAATTTCAACGACGGGCTGGATGGGCTGGCCGGTGGGACGACGGCAGCGGCCTTTGCCGCCTTCGGCGCCATTGCCTGGCTTGGCCGGCCACCTGACCTGTCGCTGGCCCAGCTCTGCGCGGTGTTTGTGGGGGGCATCCTCGCCTTTCTCTGGTACAACGTGCACCCGGCGCGGATGATCATGGGCGACCTGGGGGCGCTGGCGCTGGGTGCGGGCCTGGCCTCGGTGGCGCTGATGACCGAACAGTGGTTGCTGCTGCCCCTGGTGGGGGCACTCTTTGTGCTGGAAGTGGTATCGGTCATCCTGCAGGTGGGCTACTTCAAGATCACCCATGGCCGGCGCCTCTTTCGCATGGCGCCGCTGCACCACCACTTTGAGCTGTCTGGCTGGCCCGAGACGCAGGTCACCCTGCGCGCCTGGATTGTGGCCATCGTCCTGGGGCTGCTCGGCGTGGCGCTGGCCCGGGTGTGACCAGCGAGGTTGACGAGTGGATGCAGAGTGGGGAGGCGGCCCCGAACTCCGCCTGGCGGGTCTGAAAGCGACGATCATCGGCCTGGGGCGCGAAGGCACGGCCCTGGCCCGCTTCCTGGCCGAACGCGGGGCGCGGGTGACGGTGAGCGACATCAAGCCGCCCGAGGCGCTGGCCGGCGCCATCGCCCAACTGAGGGGGCTCGATATCCGCTACGCTCTGGGCGGGCACCCCGACTGGATTCTGGCCGCCGACGTGCTCTTCCTGAGCCCCGGTGTGCCCGGCGACGTGCCGATCGCCCGCGAGGCGCGGCGGCGCGGCGTGGCCACGAGCAGCGAAACGAGGCTCTTCACCCGGCTGTGCCCGGCGCCGATCATTGGCATTACCGGTTCGAGTGGCAAGACGACCACCACCACGCTGGTGGGCAAGATGCTACAGGCGGCCGGCCGCCACACCCTGGTGGGTGGCAACATCGGCCAGCCGCTCATCGGCCGGCTGGGCGAGATTACCCCGGACGACGCCGTGGTGATGGAGCTGTCGAGCTTTCAGCTGGAGGGGTTCGGGCCGGCCACACCGCCGGAGAAGGCGTTCCCGCCAGGGGGCTGGAGCCCGGCCGGGGCGGCGATCCTGAATATCACGCCCAATCATCTCGACAGGCACCCGTCGATGGAGGCGTACGTCGCGGCCAAGGCCCATATCCTGCGCTACCAGCGGCCCGGCAACTGGGCGGTGCTGAACGCCGATGACCCGGTGACGCAGTCGCTGCGCCCCGCATGTGTGGGGGGCGTGCTCGAGTTCAGCCTGGCGGGGGCGGTCGCGGCGGGCGCCTGGCTCGAAGGCGATGAGCTGGTGTGGAGGCCGCCGGAAGGCGGTGGCGGACCCATCTGCAAGGTGGGCGAGGTGCGGCTGCGCGGTCGACATAACATTGCCAACATCCTGGCCGCCTGCGCGGTCAGCGGGGCTGCGGGGGCGAGCCTCGAAGCGATGCGCCAGGTCGCCACGACCTTTGCGGGCGTCGAACACCGGCTCGAATTGGTGCGTGTGATCGATGGCGTGTCGTACTACAACGACTCGATCGCCACCTCACCCGAGCGGGCCATCGCCGCCATCGAATCGTTCAACGAGCCGCTGGTGCTTCTGGCCGGCGGCCGCGACAAGCACCTGCCCTGGCAGCCCTGGGCCGAGCTGGTGTGTCGGCGGGTGCGCGAGGTGGTCTGCTTTGGCGAGATGGTGCCCCTGCTCGAGCGCGCGCTGGCCGAGGCGGGAGGCGGCCCCAGGGTCCACACTTGCCAGACCCTTGCCGAGGCCGTGCGCACGGCGGCCGGCGTGGCCAGGCCCGGCGATGTGGTGCTCCTCTCGCCGGGCGGCACGAGCTTTGATGCCTTCCCCGACTTTGTGGCCCGGGGCGAGGCGTTCAGGCAGGCGGTGAACGAGCTGGGCGACAGGTGAGATCGGGCGCGTGGCGTGGGGCGGACCGTGCATCACGCGCGAGGCGTCGTGCGAGGGGCCGATGGCAGTACGAGTGAGGTCACTGAACCTGCGGGGCATCGATTACCCACTGCTCCTGACCGTGGCGGTGCTCATCGTCGTGGGGCTGGTCATGGTCTACAGCGCCTCCTTTGGCGTCGAGATGGCGACGGAGGGGAGGCCGACGACCCAGTACCTGGTGCGGCAGGCCGAGTGGGCAGTGCTCGGGGGCATCGCGCTGGTGGTCCTGGCGCTCGTCGACTACCGCACCTGGCGCCGGTTCTCGATCCCGATCATGGCGGCGGCGCTGGGCATTCTGGTGTTGCTGCTCGTGGTGCGTGCCGGGGGCGATGCGGAGAGCGGTCAGCCGACTGCCCAACGCTGGCTGCTGGGCAACTCGGTGCAGCCCAGTGAGATGGTCAAGCTGGCGGTGGTGATCTATATCGCCGACTGGCTGGCCTCCAAGGGCGAGAAAATCCGCCAGTTGACCTACGGCATGGTGCCCTTTGCCATCCTGCTGGGCATCATCACGGGCCTCATCATCCTGCAGCCCAACTTTTCGACGGCCTTTCTGATCGTCTGCACGGCGGTGGCCATGTTCTTTGTGGCAGGCGCCGATATCCGCCAGCTCCTGATCGGCGGGCTGGTGGGCGGGGCATCGCTGGTGGCCCTGGTACGGACCTCGACCTACCGTTGGAACCGGGTGGTCACTTTCATCGAAGACCCGTTGCGCGACCCCCTGGGCAAGGGTTTCCAGACGGTGCGCGCCATCTATGCCCTGCAGTCGGGTGGCCTCTTGGGGGTGGGGCTGGGGCACAGCGTGCAGAAGATGGGTGCCCTATACGCGCCCCACACCGATGCCATCTTTGCCATCATCGGTGAGGAGCTGGGCCTGGTGGGCACGCTGGCAGTCATGGGCCTGTATGTGGCGTTCGCCTACCGGGGGTTCCGCATTGCCATACGCTGCGCCGACCCCTTTGGCAGCCTGATCGCTACCGGCGTGACGAGTTGGCTGATCCTGCAGGCGCTCTTGCACATGGCCGTCGTCACGGCCACGGTGCCGTTCACCGGCATCACCCTGCCCTTCGTGAGCTTTGGCGGCTCTTCGCTGGTGGCGTCGATGGCCGCCGTCGGCTTGCTGCTCAGCGTTTCGCGGGGCGCAGCAGTGGCGCCGGCGGGAGGCCGCGGCCGATGAAACGGCTCTTGCTGGCGGGCGGTGGCACGGGCGGGCATGTGTACCCGCTGTTGGCCGTCGTGGAGGTGCTGCCGGATGCGACGGAGGTGCTCTACCTGGGGCGGGCAGGCAGCGTCGAGGAGCGCCTGGTCCGGGCCCACGGGGTGCCCTTTGCAGCGATGCCTGCCGCAGCCGTGCGCGGCATGGCACCTTGGCGGCTGGCGGTCAACGGGGGGCGGGTGGTGGCCGGTGTGGCGAGCGCCCTCGGGGCCATGCGCCGTTTTGACCCCGACGTGGTGCTGGTGACCGGGGGCTACGTGTCGGTGCCGGCAGCCGTTGCTGCGCGTCTGTTGGGGCTGCCCCTGGTGGTATGCCTGCCCGATATGGAGCCGGGCCTGGCCGTGCGTGCCCTGGCGCGGCTGGCCACCCGCGTGACCGTGTCGTTCCCTGAGGTGCAGCGCACCCTGCCGACGGGCAAGGCGGTGGTGACGGGCTACCCGGTGCGGGCCGCGTTTGCCGACGGCAGCCGCGAGGCGGCCCGCGAGCGGCTCGGCGTGGCGCCTGGCGAGCGGCTGCTCGTGGTCATGGGCGGCTCGAGCGGAGCACGCAACATCAATGGCGCCGTGCTGGGCGCCCTGCCGGGGCTGCTGCAAGTGGCGCGTGTGTTCCACATCACCGGCCGGCTCGATTTCGAGCGCGTGCGGGCCGCCGCTGAGGCGGCACTGGGTGGGCTGGCCGGGGGGCAGGCGGGGGCCCCAGCGGCCGGGCAGCCTGTCACTTGTGCGGACGGGCGATACAGGATATACTCGTACGTTGAAAATGAAATGGCGGACTTGCTGCGGGCTGCGGATCTTGTGGTGGCCAGGGCCGGAGCGGCGACCCTCGGCGAGTTCCCGGCGGCAGGGGTGCCCAGCGTTCTGGTGCCCGGGAGCTTTGCCGGAGGACACCAAACGTTGAACGCGACCTATCTTCGGGATCATGGCGCCGCCGTGATGGTCGACGACGACCGGCTGGCCGGCATGCTGCTGCCTACCGTGCAGGAGCTGTTCGAGCATCCACAGCGCCTGGCCGAGATGGCCGCTGCCGCCAGGCGACTGGCCAACCCGCAGGCGAGCCGTGCGATTGTGGCCGAGCTGCAGAGGGCAGCCCAGGAAAGGAGCCGTAACGGCCGGAGTGGGCCACCGCAGGGAGCCTGATGGGCCCCGAAGGGCAGCGCAAAGCCCCGGGGCGCCTGCTGGTGCCTGCGCGGCCCGCCAGGAGGTAGGCCGGTGTCGCAGCCGATCCGTCTCGACCAACTCACCCTGGCCGTCGTGGTGGTGGCCGCCTTTGCCGCCATGGGCTACCAGCGGGGCATCCTGCGGGAGCTGGTGGCGACGCCGTTCATCATCGTGGGGCCATTGCTCGCCCCCTGGCTGGCCGTGGCGCTGGTGCCCTGGGTCAACCGCTTTTACAAACTGTTCATGTTCGCCCGCTTCGGAGGGCTGGCCACCGACGATTTCGCTGCGGTGATGGAAAAGGTGCGGCAGGTGCCAGCGCTCATCAGCACGCCGTCACACCTGCTGCGCCTGGGGGTGATCGTGTGCCTGGCCGTCATCGCGCTGGGGTACCTGGCCGGCCAGTGGTGGGTCAAGAAGCCAGCCGACCGCATCACGCGCCTCTTGGGGGCAGTGATGGGGACGGTGAACGGCTTCCTGCTGGTGCGCATCCTCGTCGACCAGGTGTGGCCCACCCAGTTTGTCGAGATTGTGGTGCCCATGGGCAGCGTGGCGCAACTCTTCCAGGCCCAGACGGCGGCGGTGCTGGTGGTGGCATTCATGGCCATCGTCGTCCTGGCCCTGCAGCGGGCGCAGAAGAAGTAGTCGCCCAGGGGTAGAGCGTGGTCCCGATCGAAGTCGTGTGGCTCATCATCGTGCTCCTGTTCGGCCTCATCGGCGTCGTGCGCGGGTTCCTGAAGGAGCTCGGTGTCACGACGGTGATGGTCATCATGCTCTTTGCGGTGACGTTCTTCGAGGGCAAGATTACGCCGACGCTCATGCGGGTGGCGGTGCGGGTGGCTCCCAACGACGCGGCCACGCTGCAGGCGGCTTTCTGGGTGGTGCTCATCGCGGTGACGGCTTTTGTATCGTACCAGGGGCAGACCCTGGCCTTCGAAGGCAGCGCTGTCAAGGGCGCCCTGGGCGTGTTCTTCAACCTGGCGACGGGGCTGGTGAATGGCTACCTGATCGCGGGCAGCATCTGGTACTACCTGGACCGGCTGGGCTACCCGCTGCTGAATATCAGCCGCGATGCCCTTTCGCCCACGGCTCGCCAACTGGTGGCGTTGATGCCGCCGCAATTGCTGGCGCCGTTCCTGCTCTACGTGGCTGTCTTCTTGATCTTTATGCGGGTGGTGCGTTGAGTGACGAGAGAGACGGCTGTGCGCGCGAGTGAACTGCAGATGCCCGCATTGCCGGCAGGTGCCCACATCCACATTGTGGGCATCGGTGGCAGCGGCATGTCGGCCATCGCGCGCGTGCTGCTCGAACGGGGCGGCTACCGGGTCTCGGGCTCCGACCGGGACCTCTCCGACGTAGGCCGCGCGCTTGCAGCGCTGGGCGCCACGGTGTACGACGGGCACCAGGCCGACCAGGTGGGCGATGCTGACCTGGTGGTGGCTTCATCGGCGGTTCCGGCCGACAATGTCGAAGTGGTGGCGGCGCGGGCGCGCGGCATCCCAGTCGTCAAGCGGCCCCAGTTCCTGGCCTGGCTCACGCAGGGCTACCAGACGATTGCCGTGGCCGGCACTGCCGGCAAGACGACGACCACGGCCATGATCGCCACGCTGCTGCAGGAAGCGGGGCTCGACCCCTCGTACATCATCGGCGGCGTTCTGCCGGGTGCCGGCACCAACGCCCACGCGGGGCGCGGCCCCCACTTGGTGATCGAGGCCGATGAGTACGACCGGACTTTTCTGGCCCTGCAGCCGCAGATTGCCGTGGTGACCAACGTGGAGTGGGACCACCCCGATTGCTACCCGACCTACGGCGATGTGCTGGCCGCCTTTGCCGATTTCCTGCGCCGGTTGCGGCCCAATGGCGTGGCCGTGGCCTGCGGCGACGATGCAGGCGCTCGCGACCTGGTGGCCGGCCTGCCGGCGGAGCGGGTGTGGCGCTATGGGCTGGACCCGGGCTGCGATGTGGGCGCGGCCGAGCTGCGGCGCAACGGCCTGGGCCACGAGTTCGAGCTGCGGGTGGCCGGCCGGGCGCACAGGCGTGTGGTGGTGGCCGTGCCAGGGCTGCACAACGTGCGCAATGCGTTGGCTGCCTGTGCGGTGGCCCAGGTGCTGGGCATCGCCGATGAGGTGACGGCCAGGGCTCTGGCCGGCTTTCGCGGCGTGGCCCGGCGCTTCGAGTTCAAGGGCGAAGTGGGCGGCATCACGGTGATCGACGACTATGCCCACCATCCCACCAAGATCCGCGCCACCCTGGCTGCGGCCCGCGAGTGCTTTCCCGGGCGGACGATTTGGGCGGTCTACCAGCCGCACACCTTCAGCCGCACACAGGCTTTGCTGGAGGAATACCGACATAGTTTCACCGATGCGGACCACGTCTTGGTCACGCCGATCTACGCCGCCCGCGAGCGTGACAACCACCAGGTCTCGAGCGCTGACCTGGTGCGCGATGTGGACCACGCCGATATGCGCTGCGTGGATGGCCTCGCGGCGGCGACCGATGTGTTGGTGTACAGCCTCAAGGCCGGAGACGTCCTTGTGACCATGGGGGCCGGTGACTCCTACCGCGTTGGCGAAGGTGTACTCTCAATTCTGCGGGAGAGGGTGAAATGAAGCCGGCGATTGCAGGTCTGGCTGAAACGCTGCGCGCTGCCGGGTGGCAGGGCCGGCTGCGCGAGCAGATGCCCCTGGCCCCATATACGACCTTCCGCCTGGGAGGCCCTGCTGACCTGCTGGCGGAGGCGACGACGAGCGCCGAGCTGCAGGACCTGTGGCGCCTGGCGGCAGAGCATGGCGTGCCCTGCCTGGTGCTGGGGCGCGGTTCGAATGTGTTGGTGGCCGACCGGGGGGTGCGTGGCCTGGTGGTGCTGAACCGCTGTGCCGATTGGGACCTCAGCCCATCGGGCGCGCTGAAGGTGGGCAGCGGCATGGCCCTTGCGGAAGTGGCGCGGCGCACCGCTGCGGGCGGATGGGCCGGACTCGAGTGGTCGGTCGGCATTCCGGGCTCGGTGGGCGGGGCGCTGGTGGGCAACGCGGGGGCGCACGGCGGCTACATGGGCGACGTGGTCGAGGCGGTGACGGTGCTCGACCATGGCCGGGTGCGCACGCTTGCCCGCGACGAGATGGGGCTGGGCTACCGTACCAGCCTCTTCAAGGCCGTTCCCGCCTGCAACGGGCGACCGGTGATCCTCGATGCGACCTTTAGCCTGCGCCCGGCCGACGCGGCGGCGCTCGAACGGCGCATGGCCGAGCTGTTGCAGTGGCGGGCCGACCGGCACCCCCAGGAGCCGAGCGCGGGCTCGGTGTTCAAGCGCACCGAGCAGTACCCGGCGGGCTTTTTGATCGAGCAGGCGGGCCTCAAAGGCCGGCGCATCGGCGGGGCCCAGGTGTCGCCCAAGCACGCCAACTTTGTGGTGAACCTGGGCGACGCCACCGCTGCGCAGGTGAAGGCGCTGATCGAAGAGATCCAGGAGACCGTGTCGGCCCGCTTTGGGGTGAACCTCGAACTGGAGATCGAGCTGGTTGGAGAGTGGTGATGGGCGGCGAACGCCGTAGAAAAGTGCGAGTGGCCGTGGTGTTTGGTGGGCGTTCGGGTGAGCACGAGGTGTCGTTGGTATCGGCCGCGTCGGTCATGCAGGCGATGGACCGCGAGCGTTACGAGGTCTTTCCCATCGGCATCACACGCAGCGGCCGGTGGCTGACGAACGGCGAGCCGATGTTGGCCCTGCAATCGGGCCAGGCCGATGGGCCTGCCCCGGCAGAGCCTGCGACGCCGCAGGGGGAGCGCGCGCCGGCGCTGGCGCCGGGCTCGCGGGAGCTCGTGCCCGGCACGCGCGAGGCGGGGTTCCCAGCGGTCGACGTGGTCTTTCCGGTGCTGCACGGGCCCTACGGCGAGGATGGCACCATCCAGGGCCTGTTGGAAATGGCGGGCATCCCCTACGTGGGCGCCGGGGTGCTGGGCTCGGCCCTGGGCATGGACAAAGTGGCGATGAAAGACGTGTTCGTGGCCCACGGGCTGCCTGTGGTCGACCATGTGGCCCTCTTGGCGCGCGACTGGCGGGCCCGCCCCGCGGAGTGGGTGGCGCAGGTTGAGGAGCGCCTGGGCTACCCCTGCTTCGTCAAGCCGGCGAACCTGGGTTCGAGCGTGGGGGTCACCAAGGCCCACGACCGGCAAGAGCTGGTGCGGGGGCTCGACGAGGCTGCACAGTACGATCGGCGACTGCTGGTGGAGCGAGGAGTCAACGCGCGCGAGATCGAGGTGAGCGTGCTCGGCAACGATGAGCCCCAGGCCTCGGTGCCGGGCGAGGTGGTGCCCTGTAACGAGTTCTACGACTATGCGGCCAAGTATCTGGACGGCGAATCGCAGTTGCTCATTCCGGCGCCCATCCCCGAAGACTTGAGCCGCCAGGCGCAGGAGCTGGCCCTGCGGGCCTTTGTGGCCCTCGACTGTGCCGGGATGGCGCGGGTGGACTTTTTGCTGTGCCGCGATACGGGGCGGCTCTACATCAATGAACTCAACACCATTCCAGGCTTTACTCCGATCAGCATGTACCCGAAGCTCTGGGAGGCCAGTGGCTTGCCCTACCCGAAGCTCATCGACCGGCTGATCGAGTTGGCGATGGAACGGTTCGAAGAACGCAGGCGCTTGCGGAACGAGTATCCGGGCGCAAGGAGCAAGTGATGCCCCGACGGGCCATGGCAACGCGGCGGCGCCCCACGCAGGCCCGGCGCGTGAGGCGCTTGGAGATGGAGCGGCCCAACATCGTCGCCGTGATCAACGAAGGGGCCGCCTGGACGACCTGGAATGCCCAGAGAGTGCCGGGGTTGGTGCTGGCGGCGTCGGCCTTTGTGTTGCTGGCCTATCTCTTTGCCAGCCCGCGCTTCTTTGTCTATGGGGCAGAGGTGACGGGCACCCGCCTGCTCTCGGCTGAGCAGGTGTACCAGGCGTCGGGGGCCGATATGAACAGCATCTTTTTCCTGTCGCCTCGTGCCATGGAGGCCCGGATGCTGCAGGCGCTGCCGGCGCTGCAACAGGTGAAGGTGAGCCTGGGGCTGCCAGCCGAGCTCCACATCCGCGTGGTCGAAAAGACGGTGCGGTATGTGTGGGAGGCCGGCGGCCAGAGCTTCCTGGCCGATGAGCAAGGGGTAGTCATCGGCACAGGGACGGCGGGCCCCGATGCCTTGCACATCCGGGCCGGCGAGGGTGCGCCGCCGGTGGCCGGCCAGGCCCTCGATGCGGCGGTGCTGGATACGGCGCGGAGCCTGAGCGACCTCCTCGGCGCCAGGTCGTTCGAGTACTCGACGCGGCAGGGCATCGGCTGGCGCTCGGCGCAGGGCTGGCCCGTCTACTTTGGCTTGGGCGGCGACCTGGCGCAAAAGGTCGCCGTGATGCGCACGCTGTCGGCCGACTTGGCGCGCCAGGGGGTGAAACCACAGTTCCTCGACGTGAGCGTGCCCGGCCGGCCGTTCTACCGATGAAGGAGCGACTTGTGCGGCGGGATTTGCGGATCGGTATGGTTTGGCTGCCGGCGGTGGGGCTGATTCTGGGCCTGCTCGTTGGCTCGGTGCTCTCGCTGTCGGTGCCGGTCGAATACTCCCGTTATGCCGCTGTGGGCATTCTGGCCGCGATGGACTCGGTGCTGGGCGCCGTGCGCTCTGAGCTGGAAGGGACCTACCGCAGCAAGGTATTCCTGAGCGGGTTCGTCACCAATGCGCTTCTGGCAGCATTGCTCACCTATCTGGGCGACCGCCTGGGCGTGGAGCTGCATCTGGCGGCCATCGTGGCGTTTGGCGTCCGCCTGTTCAACAACCTCGCCATCATTCGTCGTCGTTTCTTGTAGAGGCGGGGCTGTCAAAGGATTCTCGGCACGGATTGAACGGAGTTGCTGCCGTCGCAGCGAAGCCAACCGGTGCAATCCGTCCCCCCCGATCCATTGACAGTAGCCCCTTCATGACCACTTGGCCGTTGTTTTGGCGCGGCAGGGGGAAAACAAGTGGGCGGCACCGTCGTTGGCATCGATGTGGGCACCACAAAGATCTGCACCCTCGTCGGAGAGGTCGACAACTCGGACCACCTGCGCATCGTTGGGGTGGGGGTTGTGCCGTCGCGTGGGCTGCGCAGAGGGGTGATCGTCAGCGTCGATGAGGCGGCAGCGGCGATCGCTGCCTCGATCGAAAAGGCCGAGCGTATCTCGGGCTACAAGATCGAGAATGCCTACGTCGGCGTGGCGGGCAGCCACATTGCCTCGCTGAACACGCGCGGGGTGGTGGCCATCGGCAGGGGCGACCGGCCCATCACTCAGGAGGATGTGAACCGGGCTATGGAGGCTGCCCAGGCGGTGGCAGTGCCCCACAACCGGCAGATTATCCACGCCATCCCGCGCAGCTTTTCCCTCGATGACCAGGAGGGAGTCCGCGACCCCATCGGCCTCATGGGCTACCGGCTGGAGGTGGAGGCCCATATCGTGACCGGGGCCAGCACGTCGCTGCGCAACCTGGCGAGCTGCGTGCAGGCCGCCGGCGTGGGCATCACCGCGATGGTGCTGCAGCCGCTGGCCTCCGCCGAGGCCGTGCTCCGGCCCGACGAGCGGGAGATGGGCGTGGTGCTGGTCGACGCAGGCGGCGGCACTGTGGATGTGGCCATATTCATGGAGGGGAGCATCTGGCACAGCCTGGTGCTGCCGGTAGGCGGCAACCATATTACCAACGACATCGCCATCGGCCTGCGCATCCCCTTCGATGTGGCTGAGGAGCTCAAGCTCCAGCACGGGCACGCCCTGCCCGAGGCCGTGGACTCCGAAGAGGTGGTCGACGTGCGGAGCTTTGGCCACGGGCCCGGGCGGGTGGTGGCCAGGCGCGAGCTGGCGACGATCATCGAGGCGCGGGCCGAAGAAATGTTCGAGATGGTGCTGCGTGAGATCAAGCGTTCAGGCTACGACGGGCTGCTGCCAGCCGGGGTGGTGCTGACCGGCGGCACGGCGCGCATGGAGGGCCTGGTGGAGCTGGGCCAGCGGGTGCTGAACCTGCCGGTGCGCATCGGCATGCCCAGTGACATCGACGGGCTGGTGGAGACCATCGAGGGTCCCGCCTACGCCACCAGTGTCGGCATGCTGCTCTGGGGTATCCGGCACGATAGCGGCCCCGAACCGCCGCCCGACCGGCGCAGGGGGTTCCTGGGTTGGCTGCGCGAGTTGTTGCCGCGCTCGTAGACCGTAGGGGCGGTCGCTGTGGGAGGCCTCAAGGAGGGTGTGGCCAATGTTAGACGAAATGCCCGTGGGCGAGAATTTTGCACACATCAAAGTCGTGGGCGTAGGGGGCGGCGGCTCGAACGCGGTGAACCGGATGATCGAGGCCGGCCTGCGCGGGGTCGAGTTCATCGCCGTCAACACCGATGCCCAAGCCCTGATGCTCTCCAAGGCACCGATCCGGGTGCGCATTGGCGACAAGCTGACCAAGGGGCTGGGTGCGGGGGGTGACCCTTCGGTGGGCAGCAAGGCCGCTGAGGAGTCGGGCGATGAGCTGATGCAGGCGCTGACGGGGGCCGACATGGTGTTTGTCACCGGCGGCATGGGCGGCGGCACCGGCACCGGCGCCGCGCCGGTGATCGCGCGCATCGCCAAAGAGACGGGAGCGCTCACCGTCGGCGTGGTCACCAAGCCCTTCGGCTTCGAGGGGTCGCGGCGCGCGCAGGCGGCCGAACAGGGCCTGTCGGCGCTGCGGCAGGAAGTGGATACCCTGATCGTCATCCCCAACGACCGCCTGCTGCAGATTGTCGACCGCAAAGCGTCGGTGCGCGATGCCTTCCGCCTGGCCGACGATGTGCTGCGCCAGGGCATCCAGGGCATCTCGGAGCTCATCACCGTGCCGGGGCTGATCAACCTCGATTTCGCCGATGTGCGAGCGATCATGTCGCAGGGCGGGTCGGCGCTGATGTCGATCGGCAGGGCGCAGGGCGAGAACCGGGCCACCGAAGCGGCCGAGAGGGCGATTTCGAACGCGCTGCTCGACGTGACCATCGACGGGGCGCGGGGAGTGCTCTTCAACGTCCGCGGCGGCGCCGACCTGACGCTCTACGAGGTGACCGAGGCAGCAGAGATCATCAAGCGGACGACCCACCCCGAGGCCAACATCATCTTCGGCGCCGTCATCGACGACGAGATGGGCGACGAGATCCAGATCACCGTCATCGCGACCGGCTTCAGCCAGCCGGCTGTGGCGGCCAAGGCCCCCGAGGCAGCCGCCCGCAGCGCGGCCGCAGCGCGGACGGTGATCGACTTTCCGGTGCGCACCTTCGACTCCGACGACCTCGACATCCCCGCCTTCCTGAGGCGGCAGGGATAGCGGGGGCGTTTCGGCTGCACGCGTCGGGAGCGAGCGGTGGGCCAACCGCAGCAAGCCATGGCTTGCTGCGGTTGGCCCACCGCTCGCTTCGTTTGCAAGGGGCGCTGCTGCCGCTGAGGGCTCGGCCGGAAGCACGACGAAGGAGCGCAGACGGTGCTGTTTTTAAGCCCAATTTTAAGGTCGCAAGCCGCAACGGCTCTTGCGCAGGCCCACCAAATGTGCTAGTATAGGGCCTGTTCGGTCTACAACATCTAGTGCGCGGGCGCCATGCCGGTACTACATATTGTGGCGCTACGCTCGGGAGGGTGGGATGCCCTGTCCCTTCTGTGGGGCTGAGGACACGCGGGTGGTGGATACGCGGCAGGTGGGCGATGCGATCCGCCGGCGGCGGGAATGCCAGAGGTGCCGCCAGCGCTTTACGACCTACGAGCGGGTGGCGAAGGCGAGCATCATGGTCGTCAAGCGCGACGGCCGCCGCGAGGAATTCGACCGCGAAAAGCTCTACGAAGGGTTGCGCAAGGCCTGCGCCAAGCGGCCCATCTCCACCGAGGCGCTGGACCAGGTCGTGGACCAGATCGAGAACCGCCTCTGCAACCTGGGGCAAGCCGAAGTCCCCAGCCGGCTGATCGGCGAGATGGTGATGGAGAGGCTCAAAGAGCTGGACGGGGTGGCCTACGTCCGCTTTGCCTCAGTGTACCGCTCATTCACCGACCTGGAGGACCTGAAGCGCGAGGTCGATGGCCTCCTCAGTGCCCAATCATGATGCACAGGCTGCCAGGGCACCGCACCCGTTGCGGCACCCGTCATTCGTGTGGATAGAGCCTCCGCCTGGCGGCCCACAGGGTGGCCCGGGTACAACTCCATCGCAAGCTGCACGGGCGCAGCTTCCCTCAGATTGTGGTCATCTTCACCACAGGCCGAGCGGGCCCTCCACAGCCAGTGGCCTGCAACGGCAGCACTTGTAGCCATCGGTCGGAAACACGATTCGCACAGTCGTCGGGGCGATAGGCTCGGCTGCGCCTGGAAAGCGGGTTGGGGCGGCTGCAGCGCCCTGCCCGTCGCAGCCCATACCGCTCGCTATCATAAGCACCGTGGGCGGCCCCCGCTGGTATGAGGCCAATGGGGGTCACGCTGCTGCAGCCGGCTGCAGCAGCATGGGGTTATCCGTCGTGTATCCGCGTCTCAGTTCCGATCCAGGAGATCGCCATGGGCGTCCAAACTCTATCTCTCACTGACAACGCTGCCACGGTTCTGGAGCGCCGTTACCTGGCCAAGGATGGCGAGGGCCGGGTGGTCGAGACCCCGGAGCAGATGTTCCGCCGCGTGGCGCGGGCTGTCGCAGAAGCGGACCTTCACTACGACCCTGGCGCCGACACCTCCTCGGTTGCCGACGAGTTCTACGCCGCCATGACCAGCCTCGACTTTTTGCCCAACTCGCCCACGCTGATGAACGCGGGCACCTCGGTCGGGCAGCTCTCGGCCTGCTTTGTCCTGCCGGTGGAGGATTCGATGGACCGCATCTTTGATGCGGTCAAGGCGACGGCGCTGATCCACCAGTCGGGCGGTGGCACCGGCTTTGCCTTCTCGCGGCTGCGGCCCGCCGGCGATATCGTCGGCTCGACGGGCGGCATCGCCTCGGGGCCTGTCTCGTTCATGCGCGTTTTCGACACGGCCACCGATGTCATCAAGCAGGGTGGGCGGCGCCGCGGTGCCAATATGGGCATCCTGCGCGTGGACCATCCCGACGTCTTGGACTTTATCGCCTGCAAGGAGAAGGAAGGCACCTTTGCCAACTTTAACATCTCGGTGGCGATCACCGATGCCTTCATGCAGGCGCTCGAGGCCGACGGGGAGTATGGGCTGGTGAACCCACGCACGCGGCAGGAGGTGCGGCGGCTGCGGGCTCGCGAGGTGTTCGAGCGCATCGTCGAGGGGGCCTGGCGCAACGGCGAACCGGGGGTGGTCTACATCGACCGCATGAACCAGTTCAACCCGACGCCGGCGCTCGGCGAGTACGAGGCGACAAATCCCTGCCTGACCAGCGACACTTGGATCCTCACCAGCGAGGGACCGCGCCAGGTGCGCGACCTGGTCGGCAGGCCGTTCACCGCCGTGGTCAATGGCTGCGAGTGGGCCAGCCAGGGCTTTTTCAGCACCGGCCACAAGCCTGTGTATCGGCTCCGGACGCGCGAGGGGTACTCGCTCAGGCTGACGGCGAACCACCGCCTGGCGCGCGTGACCAGGCTGACCCGCTATCGTTGTGAGACGGAGTGGGTAGAGCTGCGGGACCTGCAGCCGGGCGACCGCCTGGCGATCAACAACCAGCGCAACCTCCTGGGCTGGGACGGGCAGTATACGGAAGGCGATGGCTACCTGCTCGGCCTGCTGCTGGGCGACGGCGCGCTCAATGGTGGCAAGGCGATTCTGTCGTCGTGGGGCGAGGCGGACGGCGCCGTGGCGGTGCGCCGGGTAGCCCACGAGTGCGCGATCGCCATGCCGCACCGCAGCGATTTTGCCGGCTGGAGCACCATCCCTGATCGGGGAGAGTATCGGCTGGCGAGCGCGGCGCTGACCGGGCTGGCGCACGAGTTGGGAGTGGTGGAACGCAAGGTCATCACCCCACAGATGGAACGAGCCTCGTCCGAGTTTGCTTGCGGGCTGCTGCGTGGGCTGTTCGACAGCGATGGCTCGGTGCAGGGCACGCAGGACAAAGGGGTCAGCGTGCGCCTCGCGCAGAGCGACGTGGCACTGCTCGAGGCCGCACAACGCATGCTCCTGCGCCTCGGCATCGCCTCGGTGATCTACCGCAACCGCCGCCTGGAGATGGTGCGCGCCCTGCCGGATGGCAAGGGCGGCCAGGGCGAGTACGCAGTCCGGCCCCAGCACGAGCTGGTGATCACCAATGACAACTTGAGCCTCTTTGCAGAGCGCATCGGCTTCGGCGATGCCGGCAAAGCGGCGGCGCTGTCGCGCGCGCTCGGCGACTACCGGCGGCGCTTGAACCGCGAGCGCTTTGTGGTGACGGTCGCCGAGATCGAGGAGGAGGGCATCGAAGAGGTGTTCGATGCCCAGGTGCCCGGCGTGCACGCTTTCGATGCCAATGGCCTGCTGGCGCACAACTGCGGTGAGCAGGTCCTTCTGCCCTGGGAGAGCTGCAACCTGGGCTCCATCAACCTGGCGCACATGGTCACTGCCGGGCGGCGGGTCGATTGGGAGCGCCTGCGCCGCACCGTGCGCACGGCGGTGCACATGATGGATAACGTCATCACTGTCAACCGCTGGCCACTGCGGGCCATCGAAGAGGCTACCCTCAAGACGCGCAAGATCGGCCTGGGTGTCATGGGCTTTGCCGACCTGCTGGTGGCTCTGGGGGTGGCCTACGGGTCGGGCGAAGCCGAGGCGGTGGCTGCTGCGCTCATGGAAGCGATCAGCTACTGGAGCAAGGAGGCTTCGTGTGAGCTGGCGCTGAGCCGCGGGCCGTTCCCGGCCTTTGAGGGCTCATGCTGGTCGCAGGGGCGGCTGCCGATGCCCGAGCCACAGCCCCTGTCGCGGGGCAACCACCTGACGCCCCTGCTCGACGACCGGCCGCGCCTCGATTGGAGCGGGTTGGTCGAGAGGGCGCGCAAGGATGGCATCCGCAACGCCACCACCACGACCATTGCGCCCACCGGCACCATCAGCATCATCGCCAGTTGCTCGAGCGGCATCGAACCGCTCTTCGCCCTGGCCTACACGCGCAAACACGTGCTCGACGCCGAGGAGCTGCCCGAGGTGAACCCCCTCTTTGCCCAGGTGGCCAAGGAGCGAGGGTTCTACACGCCTGCGCTCCTCGGTGAAGTGGCGCGACGCGGAAGTTGCCAGGAGCTCGAAGAGATCCCCGCCGACGTGCGCGCGGTCTTTGTGACCGCCCACGACGTGCCGCCCGAATGGCACGTGCGCATGCAGGCCGTGTTCCAGCGTTACACCGACAATGCCGTCTCCAAGACCATCAACTTTGCCCACGATGCCACGCGCGAGCAGGTGTGGCAGGCCTTCCTCGATGCCTACCGGTTGGGCTGCAAGGGGCTGACCGTCTACCGCGACGGGAGCCGCGAGTCGCAGGTGCTCAACGTGGGGGTGGGCGAGGAGGGGGCCTCGGGCCAGGCGGCGGGCGCCGCAGCGCCGCGGGCACCACGGCCGCGGCCGGTCGTGACCCACGGCTCGACAGAGAAGATCATCCTGGGCTGTGGCCGGACCCTTTACGTCACCGTCAACCGCGACGAGGTGGGGCTGTGCGAGACCTTCCTGCAGATGGGCAAGGGCGGCGGCTGTACGGCGGCGCTGAGCGAGGCGCTGGGCCGGCTGGTGTCGCTGGCCTTACGGTCGGGGATCGAGCCCGACTCGATCGTCAAACAGCTCAAGGGCATCCGCTGCCCCTCTCCTTCGTGGCACAATGGTGGCCCCACCCTCTCGTGCCCCGATGCAGTGGCCAAGGCGCTGCAGCATTTCCTGGCCGGTGGCGAAGGCGAGGCCGGGCACAGCTCGACTGACAGAGAGACGCTCGACATGTCGCCCGAGTGCCCCGAGTGTGGCGCCATGCTCGAGCTCGTCGAGGGGTGCGCCGTGTGCCGCTCGTGCGGGTACTCGCAGTGTAGCTAAGGGACGCGGCGTTTGACAGAATTGCCCGCCGGGTGTATACTGGCAGTTTGCGAAACGTGCGCACGACGAAAGGTCGCATTGGGTTTGACTCCACGAACGCTGTCCTTACGGGAAAAGAGCATTCATTCCCGGTGCCTCGCCCATTGGTTGGGCGAGGTTCATTTACGCCACGGGGGCATCGGGCTGAGGCCGACGTTGTGTGCTGAGGAGGGGATTGAGTGGCTATTGCGAATATCGTGACACCGGTATCGTCGATCGTTGGACTGAACAGCCATCGTCGCAAATCGTACGCCCGCATCCGTGACATCCATCCCATTCCCAATCTCATTGAGGTCCAGATTGACTCCTTCAAGTGGTTTCTTGCCGAGGGGCTCAAGGAGCTCTTTGACGAGGTCTCGCCCATTACCAGCTTTAACGGCAACCTGGAGCTGCATTTCCCTGGCACCAACGAAGAGTTCAACCGGCAGTGGGGGCTGGGCTACCACTTTGAGGAGCCCAAGTACGACGAGGCGACTTGCCGCGAGCGCGACATGAGCTTTGCCGCGCCGCTGTACGTCAAGGTCATGCTGGTCAACAAGGAGACCGACCAGCGCCTGGTGCAAGATGTCTACATGGGCGACTTTCCGCTCATGACCGAGAACGGCACCTTTATCATCAACGGTGCAGAGCGGGTGGTCGTCAGCCAGCTCATTCGCTCGCCGGGGGCCTATTTCACCATTGAGGAGGACCGGCCGACCGGCCGCCTCCTGTGCCAGGCCAAGCTCATTCCGAACCGCGGGGCGTGGCTCGAGTTCGAGACGTCGAAGCGCGATGTGCTTTCGGTCAAGGTGGATCGCAAGCGCAAGATTCCGGTGACGGTGCTCTTGCGGGCACTCGGCGTGATTCCGCCTATTCCTGGCGATGTCACCGTTGCCGAAGGGACCAATGAGGAGATCCTCGCGCTGTTTGAGGGCGTGGAGGACCCCGAGCACGCCTACATCGAGCGGACGCTGGAGCGCGACCCGAGCCATGATGCCGCTTCGGCGCTGGAAGAGATCTACAAGAGGATGCGCCCCGGCGACCCGGCGACCTTCGAGAACGCCAAGGGCTACCTGGATTCGCTGCTCTTCAACCCGCGCCGCTACGACCTGGGCCGCGTGGGCCGCTACAAGGTGAACCGCCGGCTGGGCCTCGATGTGCCGCCCAACCATCGCACCCTCACCAAGCGCGACCTAGTGGCCATCGTGACGCGCATGATCCAGATCAACAACGGCGTCGAAGAGGCCGACGACATCGACCACCTGGGCAACCGGCGCGTCAAGACGGTGGGCGAGCTGATCCAGAACCAGTTGCGCGTGGGCCTGCTGCGCATGGAGCGGGTGGTGCGCGAGCGCATGAGCATCCGCGACCCCGAGCAGCTCACGCCCATTGCCCTGATCAACATCCGGCCGGTGGTGGCGGTAATCCGCGAGTTCTTTGGCGGCAGCCAGCTCTCGCAGTTCATGGAGCAGACCAACCCCCTGGCTGAGCTGACGCACAAGCGAACGCTCTCGGCCCTGGGGCCGGGTGGCCTGCGCCGCGAGCGTGCCGGCTTTGACGTGCGCGACGTGCACTTTAGCCACTACGGCCGCATCTGCCCGATCGAGACGCCCGAAGGCCCGAACATCGGGCTCATCGGCCGCCTGGCCACCTACGGTCGGGTCAACGAGTACGGGTTCATCGAGACGCCCTACCGCAAAGTGGTGCGCTCGGTGCCCAACAAGCCCGAGGCGACTCTCGGCCACACCCTGCGCGAGAGGGTGGTCGACCCCGAGACGGGCGAGGTCGTGGCCGAGGCCGGCGCTAAGGTAGATCAGGAGCTGGCCCAGCGGCTGGCGAAGGTGCCGGTGGAAGAGGTGAGGGTGGTGCCCACGGTGACCAACGAGGTCACCTACCTCTCGGCCGACGAGGAGGACCGCTACACCATCGCTCAGGCCAACGCGCCGCTCACCGAAGACCAGCACTTTGCCGAGAGCCGCGTTTCGGCGCGCTTCTTCGACAAATTCCTGATGGAGAACGTCGAGCGCGTGTCGTACATGGACGTGTCGCCGAAGCAGATTGTGGGCATCTCGGCGGCGCTGATCCCGTTCCTGGAGCACGACGACGCAAACCGCGCCCTGATGGGCTCGAACATGCAGCGCCAGGCCGTGCCGCTCCTGACGCCCGAGGCGCCGGTGGTCGGCACGGGCATGGAGTTCCAGGCGGCGGTGGATTCGGGCCAGGTGGTGGTCTCCAAGACCGACGGCGAGGTGGTGAGCGTCACCGGCAAGCGCGTGGTGGTGCAAGACGACCAGGGGCAGCAACACGTGTATGTGTTGCGCAAGTTCAACCGCTCGAACCAGAGTACCTGCATCGACCAGCGGCCCATCGTGAACAAGGGCGACCGCGTGACCAAGGGCCAGGTGCTGGCCGATAGCTCGTCGACCGATCATGGCGAGCTGGCGCTGGGCCAGAATGTGCTGGTGGCGTTCATGAGCTGGGAGGGTGGCAACTATGAGGACGCCATCCTGGTCAGCGAGAACCTGCTGCGGCAAGACAAGTTCACCTCCATCCACATCGAGAAGCACGAGATCGAGGCGCGCGACACCAAGCTGGGCCCGGAGGAGATCACGCGCGACATCCCCAACGTGGGCGAGGAGGCGCTGCGCAACCTCGACGAGAACGGCATCATCTATATCGGCGCGGAGGTCGGCCCCGGCGACATCCTGGTGGGCAAGATCACGCCCAAGGGTGAGACGGAGCTGACCCCCGAAGAGAAGCTGCTGCGGGCCATCTTTGGTGAGAAGGCGCGCGAGGTGAAGGATTCGTCGTTGCGCCTGCCCCATGGCGAGAAGGGCAAGGTGGTGGAGGTGCGCGAGTTCTCGCGCGATGACCACCGCGACATGCCGGCCGGGGTCGACCGACTCGTGCGAGTGTCGGTGGCGCAACGGCGCAAGATCACCGAAGGCGACAAGATGGCCGGCCGCCATGGCAACAAGGGCGTCATCTCGAAGGTCGTGCCCGTCGAGGATATGCCCTACCTGCCCGACGGCACGCCGGTCGACATCATCCTGAACCCGCTCGGCGTGCCCGCCCGCATGAACGTGGGCCAGATTCTCGAGACCCACCTGGGCTGGGCAGCCGACCGCCTGGGCATCCGCGCGGTGACGCCGGTGTTCGACGGGGCCGACGAGGCGGAGCTGGAGGGTGAACTCGCCCGCGCCTGGCTCATCGACCGGGCGTGGGACGATCTGCGCGAACGCGCCATCGAGGCCCTGCGCCGCGAGGGCGTGCCCTTCGACGAGTTCGGCGACGATGAGGAACTGCGCGCCGCCTACCTGCGCGAGCACCTGGAGATCGGCGACGAAGTGGATATGGAGGCCGTGCTCCACGACCGGACGCTGACGCGCCACCTGTGGCTGCGGCAATGGCTGCGCGAGAAGGGCTACGACCCCGATGGCATGCTCGTCTTGGATACCGACGGTATGAGCCTGAGCGAGCGCCACGCGGCCGACGAGCGGGCGCGGGCGGCCTGCCTGCGCTTGTGGCTGCAGGACGTGGGCCAGGATGTGGAAAAGGTGGCCGATGAGGACCTGCGGCAGGTGGCGACGCAGTACGCCGTGCGGCACAACGTGCCCCTGCCCATCAGCGGCAAGATGACCCTGTACGACGGCAAGACCGGCGAGCCGTTCGACCAGCCGGTCACCGTGGGCATCATCTACATGCTCAAGCTGGCACACCTGGTCGAAGACAAGGTCCACGCTCGCTCCACCGGCCCGTACTCGCTGGTGACGCAGCAGCCTCTGGGCGGCAAGGCCCAGTTCGGCGGCCAGCGCTTCGGCGAGATGGAGGTGTGGGCGCTGGAGGCCTATGGCGCGGCCCACACGCTGCAGGAGATGCTGACGGTCAAGTCCGACGACGTGACCGGCCGCGTCAAGACGTACGAGTCCATCGTCAAGGGCCAGGAGATCGTCGAGGCTGGCATCCCCGAGTCGTTCCGGGTGCTGGTGAAGGAGCTGCAAAGCCTGGGCCTGTCGGTGGAGATCTTTAACGAGCGCAACGAGCGCGTACAGTTTGGGCGCGACGAAACTACCGAGGCGCTCCCGCGCCTGGGAGTGGGCGGCCTCGGCATGGGGTTCGACGGCCTGAGCTGAACGCGATCGTCGGATGATGGGGCCGCGTTGAACGGACCCGTGCGGGCCGTTCGACCGGTCGCCGAGACCCGTGGATAGGCGGGCGCGGGTATGTGCCAGAAGAGTGAGAGGGGAGCCCGCCCAGTGGCTGCGATGGCCGGGTGCATGGCTCCCCAACCGCCCGTCCAAGCCCGCCTTGGGTCAGGGCCCGACGGCGGCGGGGCGAGTAGCCCGGCCATTGAAGTCACCCACAGGGCCGACGCATAGCGGCCTCTGCATTCCGAGTTGACATGGGCGGGCGGTAGTGCTATAATCAACCTTCGTGACTTACAGGGATACGGAAGGGGGAGCAGCTTGCCTACCATCAACCAGCTGGTGCGCAAAGGGCGCGAGCCCATCAAGAAGAAGAGCAAAGCGCCTGCGCTGCGTTTTTCCTATAACGCCCAGAAGGGTCGCATGACGCGACGGGCCGAAGGCTCTCCGCAGAAGCGCGGCGTCTGCACCCAGGTGAAGACGATGACGCCCAAGAAGCCCAACTCGGCCCTGCGCAAGATTGCGCGCGTGCGGCTGACCAGTGGCATCGAGGTGACGGCATACATCCCGGGCGAGGGCCACAACCTGCAGGAGCACTCGGTCGTCCTCGTCCGTGGGGGTCGCGTGAAGGACCTGCCTGGCGTGCGTTATCATATCGTGCGTGGTGCCCTCGATGCTGGCGGCGTGGAGAATCGCAAGCGCGCTCGTTCCAAGTACGGGGCCAAGCGACCCAAGAAATAGCCAGTCGATCGAGTGCCGTAAGGGGCCCGTAGCGGGGCCCGGTGCCGCTCATATCGGCTTGGTATGATGCAGGATACAGACTGGTCACGGGGTTCTGTATCCTGTATCTTGTGTCCCGGCAGAAGAACGGGATGTTTGGCAGCATGGAGTACCGACCCCGGGAGCCGTGAGCGCTGGCGCGGCTTTGTCGGATAGGGTGAAGTGCCCCGTGTGGGGCGATGAGGGAGGAGTTTCGGCATGCCAAGGCGTGGCCACGTGGAGAAGCATGTCGTTGCGCCCGATGTTCGCTATGGCAACGTCATGGTTGCGCAGCTCATCAACAAGGTCATGCAGCGGGGCAAGAAGAGCACGGCCACTCGCATCGTGTACGATGCCTTTGACATGATCGAAGAGCGGATGCACCGGCCCGGGCTTGAGGTGTTTGAGCAGGCCGTGAAGAACGCCACGCCTCTGATTGAGGTCAAGCCCCGCCGCGTGGGCGGCGCAACCTATCAGGTGCCTGTCGAAATCCGCGGTGACCGCCGCCTGTCGTTGGCGCTGCGCTGGCTGATCACCTCGGCCCGTGCGCGGCCCGGGCATTCGATGGCAGAAAAGCTGGCCGGCGAGTTGATGGATGCGGCGCGCAACACCGGCGCCACGGTGAAGCGCCGTGAAGATACCCACCGTATGGCTGAGGCGAACAAGGCGTTTGCCCATTACCGCTGGTAGTTCGTTCTGACAAAACGAATAACCGCTCGCAGGTGATGCGGTAAAGCCATCCAGGCAGTCCGAGAGTGGACGGTCGTAGTCTAGCTCTCATGCGGTTTGAGAGCGGGCCTTTCGGAGACGCTGAATGAGTACACCTGTTCCTTTGCGGGATGTAAGGAACATTGGCATAATTGCGCATATCGACGCCGGTAAAACGACGACTACCGAGCGTATCTTGTTCTACACCGGTCGCACCCATCGCATGGGCAACGTGGATGAGGGCACGACGGTGACCGACTGGATGGAACAGGAGCGCGAGCGGGGCATCACCATCACGTCGGCGTCGATCACCTGCGAGTGGCGTGGCCATCAGATCAACATCATCGATACCCCCGGCCACATCGACTTTACTGCCGAAGTCCAACGCAGCTTGCGCGTGCTCGATGGGGGCGTGGTGGTGTTCGACGCCGTCTCCGGGGTCGAGGCCCAGTCGGAGACGGTGTGGCGCCAGGCCGAGCGCTTTGGCGTGCCGCGCATCTGCTTTGTGAACAAGATGGACCGGGTGGGCGCGGACTTTTGGAACACGGTGGGGATGATCCGCGACCGCCTGGGGGCCGTGCCGGTGCCTTTGCAGTTGCCCATCGGCAGCGAAGCGAGCTTCCGGGGCATCGTCGACCTGGTGGCCGAGCGGGCCATCGTGTTCCTCGATGACCTGGGCGAAAAGTTCGAGGTCATCGAAATCCCCACCGAGCTGCGCGAGGAGGCGGCCAACCACCGCGAGGAGCTCATCTCACGGGTGGCTGAGGCCGACGAGGCGCTCTTGCTCAAGTACCTGGAGGGCCAGCCCATCCAGGTGGATGAGCTGCGCAGGGCAATCCGACAGGCCACTCTGACCGGCGCAGCGGTGCCTGTGCTCTGCGGCTCGTCGCTGCGCAACAAGGGCGTCCAGCCCCTGCTGGATGCCATCGTGGACTATTTGCCTTCCCCGCTCGACATCCCCGCGGTCCGTGGTACCCATCCGGTGACTGGTGCCGAGGAAGAGCGGCCGGCGGACCCGGCTGCTCCGTTGGCCGGCCTGGTGTTCAAGATTGTCTCTGACCCCTACGTGGGCCGGCTGGGCTATGTGCGCGTGTACTCGGGAGTGTTGCGCACCGGCGCGAGCGTACACAACGCGACCAGCAACCGCAAGGAGCGCATCGGGCGCATCCTGCGCATGTATGCCAACCGGCGCGAGGAGATCGAGAGCGTTTCTGCCGGCGACATTGCAGCGGTGGTGGGCCTCAAGGTGAGCTCCACCGGCGACACACTGTGCGACCCGGAGCACCCCATCGTGCTGGAGGCCATCCGCTTCCCCGAGCCGGTGATCTCGGTAGCCATCGAGCCGCGCACCAAGGCCGACCAGGACAAGATGACCGAGGCGCTCCGTCGGCTGGCCGATGAGGACCCCACCTTCAAAGTGCGCACCGATGAGACCACGGGCCAGCTGCTCATCTCGGGTATGGGCGAGCTGCACCTGGAGGTGCTCGTCGACCGCATGCTGCGCGAGTTCCGCGTGCAGGCCAACGTGGGCCGGCCGCAAGTGGCCTACCGCGAGACGATTACCCGCCCCGTGCGCGTGCAGGGCCGCTTCGTGCGTCAGACCGGTGGCCGTGGCCAGTACGGCGACGTCTGGCTCGAGCTGGAGCCGTTGCCCAAAGGCTCAGGGTTCCGCTTCGAGAACGCCATCCGCGGCGGCGCCATCCCGCAGGAGTACATCCCGGCGGTGGAGCAGGGCGTGCGCGAGGCGCTCGATGCCGGGGTGTTGGCCGGCTTCCCGCTGGTCGACCTGCTGGCCCGCCTGGTGGATGGCTCGTACCACGAGGTCGACTCGTCGGAGATGGCCTTCAAGGTGGCGGGCTCGATGGCGCTGAAGAGTGGCGCGGCCAAGGCCGAGCCGGTGCTCCTGGAACCCATCATGAAGGTGGAGGTCATCGTGCCCGAGGAGTACTTGGGCGATGTCATCGGAGGCCTCAGCTCGCGCCGGGCCCAGATTCAGGGCATGGAGCCGCGGGCCGGTGGGGTGCAGGTGGTGGATGCCCTCGTGCCGCTGGCCGACATGTTCGGATATGCGACCGACTTGCGCTCGGTCACTCAGGGTCGGGGCACGTTCACCATGGAGTTCGATCATTACGACCGCGTGCCTGCCGAGATCGCCGAACGGGTGCTCGGCAGCGCGCCGATGCGTACGTAGGCGAGCATTGCGCTTGCCAGAAGAGCAGTTTTGCGTATAATGACCCGGTTTGTGTTCGAGGGTACAGCACCCAGTTGCTGAAAGGAGTGCATTCATGGCGAAGGCCAAGTTTGAGCGAACCAAGCCCCATCTGAACGTGGGCACCATCGGCCATATTGACCATGGCAAGACGACGCTGACGGCGGCGATCACCAAGACGCTGGCGTTGAAGGGGCTG
>Ga0123519_10002333_pt1 | contig 32201 bp, 49 predicted proteins | sample YelNatPaOPRAMG02_FD_87396 | JGI IMG/M metagenome (GOLD analysis project Ga0123519, IMG submission 87396) | Hot spring microbial communities from Yellowstone National Park - Yellowstone National Park OP-RAMG-02 (version 2) | ecosystem: Environmental > Aquatic > Thermal springs > Hot (42-90C) ... | reverse complement strand
TCTTCTTTCTCTAGTTCTTTTATCACCTTTGTTACCACCTCATCTTTCTTCTTCTTCCTCGTCTTTCATTGAAAAAAACGCACACAAGCTACTGATTACCAAGCTGTTAGTGGCTATTCCTAGATAGTACACATTATCGGATTGAATACCTACCAGAAGTGAAACCACACCTAACCCAAAGAACACTGTAGCAACAACCACGTATATAGCCGACTGAAGTAGTTTGTCAGTCATCTTTACTCATTAATTTTATCCAACAATTCAAAAATAATAGAAAAAACGACACCAATTACTATAAGTATGAAACCAGTGTTAATAATTTTGTTTATGTTAAAATCAATAATTATAGGGAGATTAAGTAGCATAGACAATAAAACAACAAGAAGCAAAAATATGCCAATGATTACCAGAGTCACATCAATAGAAAGAATAGCAAGTGATAAAATACTTAAAAATTCCAAAACTTTCTTTAATGGGTCATTCATGGCTTCCACCTCTTTAGGGAGCTTACATCTGAGGCAGGTTTAAACTTAACATCTTCTCCTTTTTGCTCATGAGGTGGCATTAATCCCTTTCGTAAGTTGTCCGCAATCTTCATGTACTTTTCATCTACACCTGTAACATTGCCCTCAGAAGTAATTGTCATTGGCTCAATAACGAGTATCGTATATTTATCAAAACGACCAGAAGGAGTAGTTCTGTATGTAGTAACTTCAGTATATTTTTCTACCAAGTAAACTACAATTCTATGCCAAAGACCACCAGCATAATAAGAAGCAACTGGTCTTGGATTAAAAGAAAATGTAGTCTTAGCTTTATTCTTAGGAGATTTGTACCAATCACATACTAACGGCACTAATACTTTTTCATTTACTTTGCTTCCACTTTCCAATTTCTTCAATCACCCCGATATCAAAAACCACACCCACCAGTACTGCCAAAAGTCGCCTTGATTTGGAGTAGGAGTTTGGCTTACTTCTTGAGTTCTAGAGTAAGAAACTAAAGCATTAGTATACCAGTCAAGAACTACACTATGTTGCCTAGAAATACAAAAAGCTGGAATTGTAAAACTATCCTTAAGCCAATTCAAAGTAACATTAATAATAACTACGATAGGAGTAATGAAAATAAAAGCAAGAATTGATATGATAGTGAGACCTAAAATGAATTCTCCAAACCTTTCCAATTCATCCATTTTACTATCGCACCTCTCTAATTTCTTCGAGCCTAAGATTTAACCTGATTGGAAGTGGTACTTCTTCACAAACTACTAACCTGTACCTATCTCCTACTTTTTCTATATATACAATTCTAGTAAAAGGAATATGACCAGCAGACCTTACAAACTGCTCAACCCTGTCAGAATTACTTTTGTTAATAGTTGCAATAGCATCCTGTAGAGAGTTTACTTCCAAAATTTGATACATAGGATAAGTAGCACGCATCATTTTGCACCAACCTCGCCTACAACTTAGGAGTAAACGGCTTTACAATAACTTTTATTCTACCCTGACTTCCCCACTCTCCCATTCTCCTATAAACCTCGCTTTTTAGCTTATAGGATTCATCGCTAGTTAGCATTGTACTTGGAGTAATTTCTAGTACTGGTACGCATAAAACAGGATTGTTTTCATCAGTTTCAACCTTAAGTTCATATTTAAAGTTTAAATCATTTGCAATTTTATCTAATTCACTGCCGTACTTTTCTGCTATGTAGTTCTTGATTTCTTCCACTTTTGCTTTAACTTCTTTATTTGCCTTATTAACTATCTCAAATACTTCCATCCACTTCTTCTGTAGCTCCATTCCCAACACCTCGCATATTATACTACAACTTAGCTATATAAACTTTACTCTTTTGGTAAATAACGCTACATCTACAAGATTTTGGTATGTTTCGTCCTAGGATACGAAATTAAGCCCATGTCATTAAGTCTCTGCCACACAAAGTTCATAAGTAAACGCTTAGAGTTCCTTGCTTGGCTAGAATTTACAAACCACTTCCCTTGTTTTTTGTTATAGTATAGACTAAGAACCTTAGTTTTTGAAAGTGGAAAATCGTCTTTTGGCTTATCAACTTTCTCTATAACTATGAACTTCTGACCATGAAAACGCCTTTCAACTACTCTGTACACGTGTAATGGGTCTTTCTTCTTTGCCCATTCGACGGCTTCAAGTAGTGTAGAGTCTCTAATCCTAAGCACCTTCTTCTTTGGCACTATTCGTACAGGACGTAGAGTAACAGGGTCAAATGCCTCAACCCTAAAGTCTTTGAATACTTCTAGCAATCGCATATTTACATTCTTAGTAGATGTGTTGCAATGAGTGTAAGAACCGTAACTATCAGTGGGACTATTATTCTTTCGACAACCCATTTTGTCCCTGTCATGCTTTCCTTCAGTGCATCAACTTTTTTACTAATCTCATCTAATTTTAGTTTAATTTCTTTAATCTCGTCTGTATGGAACTGAACTATTGTTTCTAGCTTAGCAACTTTTACTGCAAGTGGGTCATTATCGCCTTCCTTTTTATTCTCAGACATGTTACACCACCTTTAGAAAAACTGGAGAACCGCTATCACCACCTTGACTCTGAGGCTCAGTGAAGATTACATCTTCAAACATTGCTACCTTATTTTCGCCATACCAAACCGAAACCGTAGCCGAAGCTTCTGTAACCTTTCCACTCGTATGACCAGTTGTTCTGCCCCACTTCTCTAAAACATCATCCACTTTGGGTTCATAGGGCTCTACCAAATATGGCTTCCACTTATCTAGCACGTACTTAACCTTACAAATAACTGTAGCTTGGTCGCTTCCAGCGAACAGCCAACCCACGTATTTCTTTCCATCAAGTTTTTCAGTATTCCAAATCAGATTATTACAGTCTACTTTTCTTATTGCGAATGCGACATCAACATGGTTTAACGTAGCTTCTACGACAGGCTTAAGTCTTGTTCTTGCACCAACTAGCTTAGCTACTCCATTGTATATACCTGACCATAACTTACCTATTGGGCAATTACTTTCATCAACAGCAACCACTTGATAGTGAAATAGATACTCATGTGATATCCAGTCTAGAGGATTTTGTCCTCTTTGCTTTAAATCATAAGCACCAGCTTGGCATATTCTTTTTTCTGTTATTTTGTCTGGTGGTAGAGTAGCATCTGGAGTAAACACGTGAGCATTTGAAGAATCTACAAGCTCACCTGTACTGCTGTAAAAAGGAATGTTCAACGTACCTGCGGTTATACTAACATTACCAATACTAACTCCTATCGGGACTGGACGAAAATTTTGTGTTGGGTCAAACTGCAAAGCTCGGATTTTTCCACGCTCAACTACATCTGTAGGTATGCCTTGGATTGTTTGAGGAATAACCTCATTTGGGCTTAAGCTAACTAAAGGTAGCTTTTTCTCCACAAAAACTCTAACGCACTGAGTATTTGGCACTATTTTACCATTTTTAATTCTAGGATGGAGCTCATTGCTGAAACCTGTAATAATGCCTCTTCTCATCAACTCTAGAAGCTCTTTCTTTAAGCTCTCATCTATTTTAGCCATACAACAAAAAGTATCGAAAGAAGTATTTAAATTTTTTTATCGCAGAATAATAAAACCAAACACAAACCCTAACAAGTAGCTCAAAAAGTCTCGTACAGTTTGAAAAGAAGGCTCTTTCTCAGCACTTTGATAAATCAAATAAACGATAAATAAAAGAACGCTAAAAACCCAGAAATACTTGTACAAAAAGAAGGTAACAAAACCAAGGAAGAAGTGCCAAAAATCGTACCATCTATTGAACATGTTTTGTATTCTTTCAAATAAAATATAAAAATGAAAATATGCTAAAACTAAAATACTCCAGAGGTAGAAAGGTATGTCAGAAACTTTTTCAACCTTATGAACTTTGGGCTTTACTCTGCTCAACTCTAAACCTTCCTACGTAAAGCCCACCAGTATAGCTTAATATTACTAACGTAACTTTCATCCAATCGTCTGCACTTATTTTATTAGTAAAAGCAAGAAATGAAGCACAGACTTCTACAACTATTGCGAGTATTAGAGTATTGTTGTTTACAACATCTAGCAGTCTCATTTTTGCTCACTATTGTTTTTTCTTTTGCACGAAAGGAAGCTTGCCTTTCCAACCGAGAAGGATTAGAATTATGAGTATTAACGCAACAACTAGTGCTAAAGTGTTGTAGCTTAAAGTAAATGTTACTGTTATTACCTTACCATTTGGACTAAGGTCTTGTTTTTGGTCTACTCCTATAATGTTATACTCGACTTGACCAGACTTTAAAGTAGCCATTGGTATTTGACTTAAGAAAACCTCACCTGCATTGTTTGTTACAAATAGTTTTGTTGTACCGTTAAAGAACGTTACTGTAACATTAGCACCTTGTAGAGGTAGACCTAGAATATCTTTTACTCTAATCGTTTGGTCATCTACCTGCACAACTACTTGTTTAACAGTTGGTTGTGATATATCGAAAACATAACCTCCAGCATAAGGTATTACGTTGTAGTTTTCGTAAATAGCTGAAGCAACTTTATACTGACCACTTGGTAGCCATGCATTGTAAGACACAAAAGTTTCTATTGAGCTTCCGTTTGGAAGCACAAGAGTAATTTTGGTTTTAATGAAAGCATTTTCAAGGTTTACTGTAGTTATTGTTACGTTGTAGAAATAACTATAATCTACATTGAGTATAATCTGCTTAGATATATCGAAGCTAGCACCAGAAATAGTTTCATTCAAAATTATGTTTTTGTAGTCTGCTTTAAATACAAACTTGCTTTGACTTATGATTTCATATTTTGTTTGATTCAACACGTAAGTTTTATTGAGAACTATTACTGAAAAGTCTGTAAAAGGAACGCTTATTGCTGTGTTTACATCTGTAACTACGTTTAATTCAGGTACTTCCACTTTTGATGGAGCGTTGCTTGTAACTTTTAATGTAATAAGCTTAGGAGTTACTGAGAAGCTTTGCCCACTAGTTTCTACGTATTTTCCATTATAGAAAACAAAGGACTTTGCGACTGCAGGATATGTTTTACTGTCATTAAAGACTAAATCAAAAACGAAAAGTTCTGATATGTCTGGAGCTAAAGAAACTTCCTTTGTTATGTTTTTGCTGTAAATACTGCCAATACTTAAATTAACAGTTGCGTTTGCATTAACCGAACTAGAACCAGTATTCTTTAAGTAAACAAAAACTCTTGCTGGTTGTCCTACGTAAATGTTATCTCTTGGAAAGTTAAAGTTGTCTCTTGGAACTAGGTAAAAGTAGTAGTAATTGTCGGGTATTATAAGGTCTAGTGGGCTACCTAGAGATACAGGTGTAACTGACAAAACTATTAAGATAAAAACAAGTAGAGAAAAAATGTACTTTTTCATGACGTCCACCTACTTTGAGAGAAGTTCTTTTATTTTTTCAATGTCAGGCGGGTTTGTTATTATGCTCCAGAATGCCCAAGCTTCGAGTACTATGAAGGCTATTTCAGTGGTTACTAAAATTACTGCTATTCTAGGCTGAGAAGGAAATAGGAATACTGCTACTCCTGAAAATACCACTCCTAGTACAGCTAATGCTACTGCGAATCTTACCTTCCAGAACTTTAGCACATCGAACACTCCCATTTTGTACTTATCACCTTAGTGTAATGTAGCGTATGTGTTATATTTAAGTTTTTCCTCACTGTCTAGTTCGATTCCTTCTTCATTTGCCTTTTCTAGCTCGTCTACAAAGCTTTTTAACTCATCTACTGTAGTGTAGTATAGTTCATACCCTTCTTCACTTTTTATGCGTAAAAATATGTAGTTTCTTATCTTTTGTATGTTGTAAAAATGCATAAAGGTGAGTGTGCATCTTTTATTATCTAAAGGATAATTAACCACGCTTACTGTTATGTAGTTTATAATTCTAAAATTAGAAACAAATAGAGAAACAAGTAAGTGATAAATTTCAGGAGTAGCGGGTTTGAAGCCAATCAGTAGCTCACTGCGTGAGCTTAGAGAACGCTTTAGCCTTCGCACACAATACGCAAGAAACGATGGACTACTCGACAGTTTAACGTTGTACTTCTGTAATACGAGTGATTTATCCGTAAGATGTGTTTCTGACCTGTAGACCATTTGCGACTATTATCACTAACAATAGTATGCTAAGTAAGTAGCATAAAAATGTTACGATTGCCATCAGCATTACTGGTACATGTGTAAGTGGAGGATTGTTATGGTAGTAGAAGTCTACGTAGTAGAGCATTAGCTTTGCAACAAATATGAGTGAAAAAACAACAAAAAGAAGAACTAGAAGAGTAGAAGCTAAAACAAGATAAAGCCTCATTTACTCATCATCACCCCCAATTTCTTTTACTGCAAAACACTGCATCTCACGAGCTTTTAAATGATACTGTTTGTCATTACCATCGTACCAAACCCTCCCCTCAAAGAATTTGTCTAAGGGAACGATAAACAGCAAAGGTTGTTCTTTTCCAGAGTAGTGGATTACTACCGTATCAACTCCTTTTTTCTGCAAATAAAATATGAGCTCCTCACTTAGCCCAAATGATTGATATTTCTTAAAGAAAGTATCAGGACGCCTATGTGTATGGTAGACTTTATCGCTAATCCATCCTACAGTTTTTCCCTTAAAATTAACCCACTCTTTCTCGTAACTATCTGCAATCATGCCCTATGCACCTTTTGATATTCGATGATTTGTTGCTCTAGTTTATCAATTAAATTATTAAGCTCATCATACTCAGCTTTTACTCGTCTAATAAAAGCACGGTAGTTAGCCTCTTTAAGCAAATCAATAAGCCCGTACTCTTTTGCCTTTTCTACAACAAGCAACATGCGTTCAACCTCCTCGTCAAAGAACGGCATAAAAAACACCACCTAGATATTATTCTCTTCTTCCAAGTAAGCAACAACACTTCTTAACTCATCTAATCGAAAACAAAACACTCTGAAAGGTAGAGACTCTTCTGCAAACTCTACAATCATAAAAATGTAGTCAGAAAGCTGTTCGTAAACAGGGAACATTATGAACTTTATATTAACCACCTTGTTATCTACTACCCTACCAGTATATCCTACACGTGAAACTTCTATATTATTGTTAGCTGGTTGAAAACTTCCTGATAGCAAGTAGACTAAGTACTTGAAGCTAACAGGAGAGTACTCTACATCATACTCCTCTATTTGCGATAGAGAAGATAAATTGCTGACTAGCTTGCGTGTGAAGTACACAACCCAATTTGGTACTGGATTATCATTAATATTCATAGAAGTAGTTTTCACGTAGTAAGAACGCTTGTGCATTCTTGTTCACCTCACACAAGATAGTTTGGTCTAAACTTTTTAAAAAGTTTCCTCATGTTTTCCATGTAGTATATGAAGTCCGTGAACTGATTTTGCATTATTATTAGGTTTTTTCTAACTTTAACAAATATGAGTGTTGCGATTGGAAAAGTAAAAAATGCTAAACTGTAGAAAAGTATCACAAACAAAGAAGGTCTTTCTACGAAGAACCTAACTATCTTTGCACGGGTTGGCTTAGTTTCTCGTACAATGTAGTGGTAAGCTAAAAGATTACCTGTTGAAAGCAACTTAATTTTATCGAAGTTAGTTTTCACATGTACAGGAACTAAATCAATAAGAGTTTTGTCTTTGAATACGCTGAAGGCGTACAAATTTTTAGTGTACTTTCCTAAGTATATCTTAATCAACTTTCGTGCCACCTTCAGATAATCCCATCAAGTACAGCTCAGTTGGTACAACTTTTACTAGCTTCAATGCATTAACTTCTTTTAGCCATGTTCTTACTTCTTTTGTGAACTCACCTGTCCATAAGAAATTACCACATATTACTGTAACCATTGTTTTTTTGCCTTTCTTTATGATTAAGTATGAAGGTCTTACTACTGATGGCGTGTTCATCCAGTGGTCTTTTAGGTCTTCAAAGCTTTCTACTAGGTATCCCATTTCTCCTCTCACCACCTTCGTATTACAATATAGCGTAATTGATATATAAATCTTTCTACGAGAAAAATGAGAATGAAGAATTTTAGCTTTTCAAGTATAAAAAAGTTTTTAAGCTTTGAGCGTGTTGTAAAGTTGAGGGAGTTTGGAATGAGTGAGGATAACTTATCCACCAACTTACCGGTAGGTGCGTGTGTGCACACTCGAATAAGAGGAAGAAGCTTGTCCATACTTCTTGCAATGAAGGAGCATGGTGCTCTTATGTTTTGGGAAATCCAAGAAGGTTTTAAAGTAAACAATGATTTAACATGGACTTACTTGCGAAATTTGAGGAGATATGGGCTAATTTATAAAACAGAACAAGGATGGAGCTTAACAGAAAAAGGTGAACAATTTTTAAGTCAATATGAAAAAAGAATAAAAAAAGTAAACAATATAACCGATAACTTTACCGGTAATACTACCGGTAACACTACCGGTAAATTAACCGGTAACTTGCCGGTATACTTACCGGCTAACTTACCGGCTTATAATAATAATAATAATATAACAGATAATAATAATATAAATAATATGCCAAATTCCTTTATTTTTTCAGGAAAAATGGCTGGTTTTGAAAATAAAATATCTCCTTCTTTTATGTTTCCTCCCTCTTCACTTCAAAAAGAGGCACACACATACGAACCGGTAAGTTACTCTCGGTCTGCTACTGAGCTTCAACAAGTTCAGATAGCTCTCCTTGAAAAGTTTGGTGCTGGAAGCACAGTTGGTAAAAAACTTGTTTATCAGATGATTAGCACCACGCTTCCTTATGTTGATAGGCGTTCTATCAAATCAAGACTTGATAAGCTTGTTTCAATTGGTTTTTTGAATGAAGTTGGCAATGGTCTATATAAGATAGCTGGAGGTGGTAATAATGGAACAGTCTAAGCTAACTCAGTTCTTCACTGATGAGCCAGTTTGCCCTTACTGTGGAAAGAAGTTTGCAAATAAAGGTGCTCTGCAATCTCACATAAAACAAGTGCACTATCATATTAAGCCAAAACAGACTGATAAGAATGAAAAAATCGCTAGAATAACTCTTCCTGAGGAGTTTACAGAGTGGTGTAAGGCAAACAATATTAAAAAAGTGAATTTAGAAGTTATCAATGACTTTCTTGCTTACAAGCAACTTCAAGAAATAAGAAGGCATAATATTGTTAGCTAAAGTGAAAAAGTTAATTTTTTTAATTAATAAATAGTTCATTAATGGACGAATAGAAAAGTTTATAAACATATTCTTTGGTAATAAAAATTATTGAAAAATGAATCACGAAAGTCCTACAGAGGATTCTTCAGAAGTAAGGGCAGAGAGACCTACGGACAAAAATCAGTCTCAATCTGTTAAAAATATTTCAGTTAAAAATTATAAGAAATCAAAAGAACTTGCAAAATACTTAGATATAAAAGTACCTCAAATCGCAACAACTCCTAAACAAATTAAAACATTTAGGGAATGGTTCTATTTTGAATTTAGAAACAGAGTAAAAAACATTTTGGACTACTATAAGGTACTGGGAGCTCTAAGATTAGACTACATCAACTTTGGAAATTCACTAGTTCATGACGCTTTTGTAATTTACATAAACAATAGAGTTATTGGTACTGAGATTATGCTACAAGAAACAGTTGAGCAAAAAATAGGTGTATGGAAAGCTAAATATGGAGCAGAAGATGAAGTCCTAAGAGCTATAGCTGGAGAGCTCTTTGAGATGATTAAGAACTTAAAGATATTGAAGTGGAAGTTCATGGACTATTGTAAGAAGCAGGGTCTTATTGTAGAAGCAGATGTAATAGCCCTCAAGGAAGTCGAGCAACAGTCTGAGGGTAATGCTTCAGAAAGTGAACAATAAATGGAGCTAGAGACTATCAGATGCCCTATTTGTGGCACGGTAATGACTGTTATTGATGCCTCAGTACCTCACGTTATATTGCGTTGTGCGTCCTCTAGGCAAGAAATGAAAGCAGACATTCAATATACGTATGTTTGCCCTAAGTGTTTTTCCGTCATTCACAAAACACACACCAAAAAAATACGGTTACAACGTCAAAAATAATATTGTTTTACACGTGTAACTTAAGCATTAGTGCTGGAAGGTTGAAGTAAAGTTTATATAGCTATGCATTGTGATAAATAAGTGGGAGTGTGGAGAGGGGAGAAGTGCCTCTGGTAGGCATGGTTCACCCCACTGCTATTACCCTTCCATAGTGCTTCAACTCCCTAGTCTCCACACCCCGATTATTGTAATAGAGTAAAGTTTATATAGCCACATTGCAGTAAAAGAGTAATGGTGAGATGCAGTAGATGAGTGAAGGTGCACAACAAACAAAAGAGAAGAAAAAAATGAAAAGGGTAACAACTACATTGGACGAAGAAACTTTCAATAGATTCTGGTGGTTTATTAAACAAAAGTACAACTCTCCTTGGCGAGCATTTAGTAGAGAGGTAAGACAAGCTATTGTGGAGTACTTAGACCGCCATGAGCCAGAACTTAGCCAGCAATCCCAACCAAAGGTACAGTAAGTTAGTAAAGCGAGGCAGGGCATTCGAGTACAAAGTAAGAGACCTTCTCTTAGAGAAAATAGCGAAAGACTACAGTATCACAAACCCTGATGAGGATATATACTTTACTCGCTCTGCTGGTTCTCACAGTGTAGGTGATTTAGTTTTTATTTTCAAGAAAAATCCTAATGATACTTATCCTCAAGTTTTGATTGTTCAGTGTTCTCTTTTGCCAAAAGCAAAGTCAGAAATTACTAGACTTTTAGATAAGTGCAAAAAAGTTGGTGCTATCCCTGTTGTTGCATACAAACATAACAGTGAAGTAAAAATTTTAGTTGGAGAAGATAACATAAAGTCTGCTTTGCTTAGTTAAGTGTGGGCTTCCAAACCACCTAAATGGAAAAGTTTAAATTATGGTGGTTAAGGTAGTTATAGTATGGCAATCTGCCCATTCGTTGGAAGGTGCAAAGAAAAGGTTACGATAGACAAGTACATGAGTACCTGTACTAACATTACAGAAGATGCTTACAAAAAGTGCCCTACATACCAGCAAATGACTGCTGAGGCAAAAACACCAGAGGAGTGGCGACAGCTATTAACTGGGATACGATAAACCTCAATACTATGCAGTAAAGTTTATATACCGCAATTACGCTATATGGTATTAGAGGTGTGGTGCGATGATACAGGATACTACTCAGCTTTTAGAGATTTTTAAGGACTTTGAGGTGGAGATTACCTATACTTATTCAAATAAGTCTGCCTCTAAGCAACGAAATGTACGGTATGTTATCGTGCCAAAAGCAAGCCCCAAGGAAGTTACATTAGATGATTTAAAACAGTATGTAAGCAATCTTGCTAAAAAGTATCCAAAGGAAGGATTTGTACTTAAGGAAGAGAAAGTTGGCGAAAAAACTTTTTATGTAATAACTAAGGAAAGTGCAAACCCAGAAAAGCCATACGTACCAATCTACTTTGACTTAGAAAATCAAAAATTTTATGTTCCAAAAGAGTACGTAGAGAAAGATAGTAAGCTTGTGAACTACATAATTATGCGTACTCTTGGGGCTTTAGGTGTTAGTAGAACTTCCTATGGGGGTGTTGTGTAATATGCTTCGCTTTACTTTTACGCCTGAAGATTTAAAGAAAAATCTTCCTACATATTATCTTTTGTACCGAATGTTATTTTGTGAAGATAAGTCAAGAGCTAGAAAAAAGAAGTATAAGAAGAGGTCAAATAGGCGGTACTCTGAATTTCGCTAGTATTCGTTTCTGAGCACCTTCTATTCTAAATTCTCTCATGAACTGGTCTGCTAAGTCTTTAGCTTTTGCTGTAACCTCATCAGGTAGTAAGTCTGGCGATTTGATACTTATTATATCTCTGCAGATTTCATATAGAGACTGCTCGATTTCCTTATCATTTGCTTTCCCACTAGCATAAACGTCGAACAAGTACAGTATTGTAGCCGATATATTTGTTCGGTCTGATGCTTCTGGTATGTCCCCAAGCAAGCTAATTATTAAATTTGCGACGGTCATCTTCTACCTTCCACCTCCTTTCTTACTTTCTGAGAACTCTTCTATAACTTTTACTACTGCACGCATTACAATGTCTTCCTTCCTTATTCCCTGCTTTTTCTCAATCTCTTCTAGCTTGTCCCAGATTGTCACAGGTACTATTATTTGAATAGCCTTTGCACTCATTTTTTCTACTATTAGCCCACGTATTCTCATTTATAAGTTTTTTCGACTATCTTTTATTATGTTTTTTAAAACGTATATTGAAGAAATATTTAAGTACTTTCATTACACATGTAGTAGTGAGTAAAAAGGAGGTGAAACGAAAGAATGCCTCTATATAAGAGCGGAATAGACATGTACTCTAAGTACGAAGCAAAGTTCAATCCAACAGTAATAACAACTAGATTTACTGATATAAAGTCTGTAGCCCTTGCCAGAGCTCAGGCAGGTCTTAACTTTGTAGCCTCTGTTAGAGAATTAATAAGACCAATCCTCGACAAATACGGAGTTACTGGTGGTATAAGAGGAACATACCTTGCCTTTGGGTTAGCCCTTTGGAAGCACTCTGTAAGACAAAAAGACCAATCTGCTAAATTAACTGCGGATGGTCTAAAAGCCTACTTTACCACAACCTATGCTCTAAACCCTGATATTGTGAATGAAATCATACAAGTCGTAACTGGTTGGGTAATGCCATATTAAATCTAATAACTCTCAGTAAATCCCAGAACTTTCAGTATCTTCAGTACTTTTTTCTCTTTTTATAAACGAAAAGTTTATTAATTTATTTTTTTTATTTTTTTGCATGAGCAAATTTGCAGTGGTGAGCTCTAGTGCTACATCTCTTTATACTGTAGGTAGCGACATCGCCTATATTCTAAATAAACATGGTCATGAAGCTATGCACAGCACTCAAATACTTAGTGCTGTTGATGTAAAAGAAAACTTTGAAAAAGCAATTGTAGTTATGACCTTTGACCCACTGTACGTAACTCCTTATTGTCTGGCAACTTATGATTACATTAAGGCAGGAGTACCTGCTTTTATGTACACAACTACTGAAGGTGTGCCTCAAAAACACTTGATTCGAGACTGGTACAAAACTAAAGTTCCTTATGTTGCGGTTAGCAACTATGTCAAGCAGATGCTTAATGAAATAGGAATATTTCCAAAGGCGGTTGTTCCACATGGGGTAAACTTCGATTACATTAATTCTGCTCTTGAGAATGCAAAGGGGATGAAAGACTACTTAAAGAAAAAGCTAAATGTTGAGGTTGTGTTTGGTACTGTAGCCTCTAACCATCCTCGTAAAAATTTACCTTCGCTAGCACAAGCAATAAAGCTTGTAAATCAAAACGTAAAGGATGCTGGTTTTTACATTGTAACTACTGAAAAAGGTAAACTCCATTTTGCTGGCATAGACAGAGTATTTGTTGATACTGGTTTTGGTAAGTTTGCTAGGACAGAAATCTTAACTTTAATTGGTGCGTTTGACTTCTTAGTACATCCTGCATTCAGTGAAGGCTTTGGGCTACCAGTTTTAGAAGCTCAAGCTCTAGGAGTACCAGTAATTCATCCAAACTATGCTCCTCTTACTGAGATTTCTCATCCAACAGCTAACTTTAGAGTGCCAATAAGCTCAGTTGGGCAGAATGCATTTACTGATGGCATAAATTATACTTTACACTATTTCAATGTAGAGGATATGGCACAGCAGATAATGAACGCCTATGAAATTTACACCAGTAACAAAGAAGAGTACAACAACCGCAGTGAGCAGGTTAAAGAGTTTGCTAAGAAGTTTGATGCGGATAATCTTTATATTAAGCTTGCCAGCATAGTTTAGTGTAGTAAAATGTCATCTGGCTATGGAGACTTATTCTACAAAAAGCTAAAGTACTTTCAAAAGGTTCTATCTCAAGACGCAGTTACTGTAAATTGGCAAAGAGCTTTGGACATTGCTGATTTATTTGCAGATTATGTTTGGTTAAACATTCCTTTATTTGACCTTAGCCAGCTAGGTTTAGGCTTAATTTTCTCAATCCTTCCCTTTGAGTTTCAACCATTTGCTATAGACTTTACCTACTCTTTTCCAACTACAGATGAAATGATGCAAGGTATATGGGCAGACTTTGGCAAGATTTACTATGAGCTTAACTACCCTTGGACTGCTGATTGGTCAAAGTTTATAGAAACTAACTTCAACCCAGATTACTGGACGAAGTTAAAACAATTAGGGTATCGAAAGGCGAAGTATGGAGAAGCAAAGTTTACTGGGTATTACTATGACCCTCCTCTGCAAAGGGAATATACCACAGGTACGTTTCATAAACTTAGGCTTATAAGAACTCCAGACCTATCTTGGAAGGTTACTTCTGAGAAATTAGCTGAAAATGTGCAAATAAGTGATGTTGTTACCAGAGAAGTTGAAGTAAGGTTGAATTTACTGGCTACGGCTCAAATAAACAGCTTCTGTTTAGGGCTTTCTGTACTTGGGAAAAGTAGGCTAGGTTCAGGTTAGAAAAAAGCTTAAATACTTTAAATAACACATGTAATTTTATGAGTAAAAGTGAGAATAAAAGCAGTGAAAAAAGTAGTGGGATAAAAGCAGACAATATCCGCCTAAAAGACATTCTAATAATTGAGCACTACAGAAATGGTAAAAAGATTGATGAAAGAATTGTTGAAAACCTAATAGTAAACAGCGGGAAAGCTCAGGTTTCGGGTCTAATAGGTGGTGTTGTTACAGGTGTATTTAACTACATCGCAGTTGGTACTGGTACTACTTCCCCATCTCCAACAGACACTTCACTACAAAATGAGGTTATGAGAGCTTCTTCAACAAACAGCCAAACAACTACAAACGTAACAAATGATACTTTACAGCTTCAGGCAACTTTTAACTTCACTTCTAGCTACGCTATAACTGAGGCAGGAATTTTCAATGCTTCGTCTGGGGGCACAATGCTTGCGAGACAAACATTTGGTGCTATAAATGTAGCTTCTGGAGACAGCATAGCAATAACTTGGAAAGTTGTAGTAAGCTAAATTGCCTACACAAGTTTCTAACAATCCACCTGTTGAGGCTCAGAGAAAAACTTTTTATCACTTAGGATTATTTTGGTATTTTTCTGATGATGGTTCAGGTAATATATACTTTAGAACTTCTCCAGATGGTTCTACATGGTCATCTAATAATATTGTTGCATCTGGTTCTGGGTACAGCAATCCCGCTATCTTTGTAGACTATGCGAACAACAAGGTTTACTTAACTTGGCATGCTGGTACAACTGTTTACTTTAAACTAGGCACGTTAAACAGCAACGGTACAATAACTTGGGGTTCTACTGAAACTGTAGGCTCTGTTTCAGAGTATAGTGCAGACCGACAAAATATCTGGGTGGACAGCAGTGGAACAATATGGGTTGTTGTTTATGGCTACTATGCAACTACTTCAGAGCCTTGGTATTTATGGAAGAAGCCTTCTGGTGGTTCTTGGACTTTAGTAAAGAAACAAACTGACAATCGTCCTACTCAACTTTCTGTTTTTGTTCTCGATAATGGAAAGATAATAGTAGTAAGAACATGTGATGGCTTTGGAAGTGCTGACAACTACCTAAGAGTTTGGGTTTCTGCTGATGGTGGTTCTTCATGGTCTTATTACACATACTCTACCTACTCAATACTTCATCACTGTGCTTTAGTCATAGGTAACATTGTACACATTTCGTTTATAGATAAAGTAAATTGGGATGTGTACTACATTAGGTTTGATGGGACTACAAACTCTTTCAGTACCGCAGTAAAACTTTGGGATGACAACTCTTCCATTAGGACTACTATCTCAAAAGATAAGAGCAATAACTTGTACGTCTTTTGGAACAGAGATAGTACATCAGGTGCAATACTAATGTACAAAAAATCAACTGATGGTGGAAACACTTGGTCTTCTGCAACAACAGTTGCGAGTTCTACAGACACAACAGACCAAGATGAAAGGTTTACGACAGAATATATCGCCTATAATGGTAAAATATCTATATACTACCTAATGGATGGAAAGACTTGGTTTGCGTACATATCTGCTGGTGTTCAGTACTCTCTTTCTCTTACTGACAGTATTAGCTTAACAGATTCAATTAAAAGGAAATCTTCAAAATTAGTTTATGATAGTCTAAGCTTATCAGACACAGTTGCTAAACAAACTCAAAAAGCATTTTCTGAAAGTTTTAGTTTATCTGATAGCTTAGTAAAGCAACCAACAAAAGTTCTTTCTGAGAGCATTGCTCTTTCTGAATTAGTATTCATACATTCCTCAACTGGTCAAAATGTGTGCTTTCTGATAGATTCTTTTGGGTTGTCTGATACTATTGTAAAGCAATCTTCAAGAACACTATCTGATACCATTAGCCTTTCAGATACAATTACAAAGCAACCTTCAAAGGTGTTGTCCGATAGTATTAGTTTATCTGACGTAATTTTAAGAGGTAGAATACTGACTGATACCATAAGCCTTTCTGACAGTGTAACAAAAAGCTTATCCAAACTTCTTTCTGATAGCATTAGTTTATCTGATATTATAGCAAAACAAACATCTAGGCTACTAACCGATAGTTTTAGTTTATCAGATAGTTTACTTAGAGGTAGAGTCTTAGTTGATACTATAAGCTTATCTGACATTTTAACTAAGCAAACTTCTAAGTTTCTAACTGAACATGTAATCATTTATGACCTATTCAGTCCAATAAGTCCGAGATTTTCATCAAAATCACGAGTAATTCCTTATGTAACTCCAGAAGGAAAATTGCTTCAAGTGAGGTATTGGACTTTAGACCAGCTTATGTTTGGGTTTATTTTAGGTGTATCTAAGCTAGGCTATGGTGTTCTATTTCCAAAGTCAAGCACTTTTCAACTACCAGAAGGTAAGAAAAACCCTGAATTCTTAAACTTAATAATACACAAAATTTATGGCACGATTGATAGGCTATCTCTCCTACCTTGGGTTTATGGTCAGTACAATAAACCTGAAGAAATGATGGATGTTCACAAGAGCGAAAGGACTGCTCAATACGACTTACTTCAAACTCAGAGAAGAGTTGTAGAGGATTGGGTGAGAAATAGGTTAGCTAAATATAGACTTGATGCTATGAGTATCAGACAGTACCAGAATGCCGTTCTTCAAGTGATAGGTTGGAAGTCAAAGCGTCATCCTTGGGGGTTTAAGCCATTCAAAGATACTCCAGAAGACCAGTTCAAAGCATTTTGGATTGATAACTGGAAAGCTCAAGGTTTAGATGAAAACATTTTAAGAGAACTTTATGATAGTTTAGAATCTATAATACAAGCTATTAGAGACATTAAAACTACTATTGGAGAAAAAGTAGGGCAGACTAGGAGAAGGCTAGCAGGTAGCATGTAACATTTTTAAATAAGTGTTTTGTGCTTAATTATAGCGATGTAGAATGTCTACATGGGGCTTGTATTATAAAGGTGCTGAAGTTTTAACACCAGAAGAATGGAATAAAGTTGTAGACGCTTTACAAGATTTAGATGGTCGTGCTCCTTTAAAGAGAAATGGTGGATTGGCAACATTTAGTGGAGACGGTACTACTACAGATTTTGTGGTAACTCATAACTGGGGAGAAGTTCCTACAGTAGTTTTTGTTACACCTGCAAGTCGTGATGCTTCTGGAAGTTTTTGGGTCGAAGTTGATGCAACAAACTTAATTGTTCACTACAACACAGCTCCACCTTCTGGTACAAATAACGTTAAATTCTTCTACATTCTCATAAAGCTTTAGGATAAAAGATGAGCATCTGGTACATCTATCCAGTATTCAAACACGTCAGCTTTACTACCATAGCTGAGAGGCACATAAAAGAGCTTAAGAAGAAGTTTTGGGTAGAAACCTTAGATGAGTCTGCAATACCATTTTTTTCGTTTTCTACAAGACCAACAGTCTTGCTTCATCCGTACTTTTATCCACTACAAAAATATGAAAAAGTAATTCAACGCTTTTGCCTTCATGTGGATGGTTTAATTGGTGTAGATGTAGCAGACTCAAATAGAATTTCTGATTATGCAGTACGTCTTACTAACTATGCAGATGCATTAATTGTGCCTTCAAACTTCTCAAAGAATGCGTACATAAATTCTGGTGTAAAAAAACCAGTTCATGTAATACCGCATGGTGTAGATGATGATTGGCTTAACATTGCAAAGCAGGATACTACTCTTTTGCCAAAGCTAGGACTATTTAAAGAAAAAGGCTACAAGCTTTTGTTAAGTTTTATGATGCACTCTGAATATAGGAAAGGCTACGACCTTCTCAATAAGATATATACACATGTAAGGAGAGAAAGAAATGATGTAAGACTTGTAATAAAGGCAATAGATGGAGTTTGGCTTGCTGATAGAAAAGCTGAGGATAGACTTACTATTACTCCAAGAGGATGGCTTTCAGATAATGAGTTGATGGTTCTATTCGACAACTGCGACTTATACTTACTTACTTCCAGAGGTGGTGGTTTTGAGCATCCGCCACTACAAGGGCTAGCAAGGGGTCTACCTATGATAGGAGCTAAAGGTGGAAGCTGGGAGGACTACATGCCTACTTGGGCAGGCGTAGATTCAAAGCCTAGTGGTGTAGTTCTTCAAGGAAATCCAATCCATACTGGCGTAGGTGTTGAAATTGATGTAGGTAAGGCAGTTGATAAGGTTCTTTATATGTTAGATAATTTAGATGATTTTAAGGCTAAAACAGAAGAGTATGCTAACACTGTTATAAGAGAAAACTTTACATGGTCAAAGATAGGCGAAAAATTAATAAAATTAGTTAGAGATGTAGAAAGCAATGCCAGTCTCAGAGCAACTGTACAACATGGCAATGTTCATTAATAATAATTTACTTCCTTATGTTAGGCATGTTACTCCTGATGATACTTTAATGCCTGATGACTACAATGTTTGCTTTGCGATTTTAAAGGCTTATCTTACAACATTGAATCAAGTTGTTTATGCTAAAAGAGAAAAAGTTGCTATGCATGATGATGTTTACTACACTGACATTGAAGATTTAAGAAGGCTTGCTTATAATCTATGGTACACCATAAATACAAATTTAGGCGACCCTTACGCAAGCGACCCTGATTTTCAAAGTTTAAAAACTATGCTTTATTCAGTTCCTCCTAAGGCTTATGGCGATTTACTTTCTGATGCCGAGTGGAACGTAGTATTTGATTTTTGCAAGAAGATTACAGAAATAATACTTAAGTACCCACTTGGAATAACTGTTGATATTGTGTTCTTTGGGTGATTGGCAATGACAATACCATTTAAGGGCTACAAACATGTTAGTACTACTTATAAACTAAGTGATTTAAGTACAGTTAGAATTGATAATGGTGTTGATATAGTTTCTACTCCAAGTGAATCTGGCTTAGGTAGTGTGGAGCTAAACAAAGATTATATTGATAATTTTAGAGGGGGGATAAGATTTCAGTACCTTAACGGCATAAATTCTATTACTATAAAATTTAAATGGTATACTGAGGACTTTGCAAACTATGACTATTTATATGTAAGAGTCTATGATAGTGCTAATAACAAAATTTTTGAAAAGTACTATGGCAACCCTGATTCTGGCGGAATACCAACTGAATTTGATTGGGTTACAGATTCTTTCACAGTGGGAGTTTCTGGAGGTTACATAGAACTTTACCTTACTACCGATGGTTCTCTTCCTTCAAAATGCTATGTTGATTTATCTACTGAAGTTAGTGTATCGTATGAAGAAGAGTTTGATTTTAACGCTGAGCCAACTGCAACAAAAGGCGAAAGCATTGACTCTTATGTAGAGAGCTATAGATTTACAAAAACTATTCCCGTTGATATAGAAGAAGTAGAAGTACAATCTGAATATGTTTATTCAGATAGGAGATACAAATTCTACCAATGGCGTGATGGTAATACTAATCTAAGGCGACCTGTTAATACCCTAAAATATCTAGAAGTTGCATACCTTCTTTCTGCTGTACCAATTGCTCCTTGGCTTACGTTTCACAATGACTTTAAGCGTACTGGTTATCAACTCTACCCCTACAACTTAATTATCGTAGCTTCAGAAGATGGTTATCTTTACGCCATTAATAAAGATGGTACTTTAAACTGGAAGTACAATGCAGGTTATGAATCTTATTCTTCACCAGCAGTAGGTTCTGACGGTTCAATCTATTTTGGTTCTGATGATGGTTACGTTCATGCATTGAACAAATATGGTATATTGAAGTGGAAATATTCAACTGGAGGTTTAATGTGGACTGCTCCAACAATAGGTTCTGACGGCACAATTTACATTTGTACTGGAGCTTCTGCTAATAGTCTTTATGCATTAAATCCTGATGGTTCTTTGAAGTGGAAATTTGCGACTGGCGATGCACTTGGTATGTCTGTAGCAATAGGTTCTGATGGTACAATTTACGTACCTTCTCAAGATTCTTACCTTTATGCACTAAATCCAGATAGTTCTTTGAAGTGGAAATTTAAAGCTGGCAATAAAATTCGGTCTGCTCCAACAATAGGTTCTGACGGCACAATCTATTTTGGTTCTGATGACCAATATATTTATGCATTAAATCCTGATGGTTCTTTGAAGTGGAAATACGGTACTAATCAATGGATTATTTCTACACCAGCAATAGGCTCAGACGGTACTATCTACGTAGGCTCTGGGGATGGTAATCTTTATGCACTAAACCCAAATGGTACTTTGAAGTGGAAATTTGCGACTGGAATGTGGATTGTTTCTACACCAGCAATAGGTTCTGACGGTTCAATCTATTTTGGTTCTGATGATGGGTACTTTTATGCACTAAACCCAGATGGTTCTTTGAAGTGGAAAATCTATGATGGTAACGACATAGAATCCTCTCCAGCAGTAGGTTCTGATGACACAGTTTATTTCGCTGATATGGGTGTTACCATATTTGCACTTACTACGAGTGGCTCTGAAAAGTGGAGATTCAGAACTGGTAAGGGAACGTGGGGTTCTATTGCATTAGCTTAAGATTAAAATAAAACTGAGTATTAGTGGTACTAAAATTAATCCAAATAACATAAAGTTTAAATACCTCTATAGTGCATAGTTGATACAAATGAGCGAAGACACAAGTGAGTTGGATGAGGAAATAAAAGCTTCTGTATCTCCAAGAGCCAGAGCTTCTGCTAAAGTTAAGCGTACTCCTACAGAAGCAGGAGCTGTAGCTCCTGAGCTTTCTGAGGAAGTCAGAGATAAGCTTACTACAATAATGCAGGAGCTCTTGCTAAAAACTCATGAGCTTAGCTTTGAGTATTCTACGATAGACTGCCCAAAGCTTAATGAATGTCCTTTAGCTCAGAAGTCTAGAGAATTGTTTAAGACTGTAAAAGAACTTAACAACCTAGTTAGACAAGCCACACCCACTCCTGCACCACCTAAGCCACAACCTAGTGCTAAGCAAGAGCAACAACCAAGTGCTGAATAAGGGAAAAATTAAAATACCGCTTCACATGTAAATAATCTTAATGCAACCTGCGACAATACAGCTACCTCCATTTACCATTGTTGTTGATGAAGTACCTGTACTTATTATTGAAATTCGTAAATTTGATTTATTTGGTGTTGATGTGATATACAGTGCAACAGTGCAAATACTATATAAAGGCATAAGGTCAAAGGTCTTCCCAGTGGATGCCAAAGACTACAATGGCTTAATAAATAAACTAAAGACAGAAATAGATAAGGTCAAGTTCATTGAATATGCTTATGGCTTAGATGAAGTGAGGCGATTAATAACATGAGCGAAGGTAATGAAGATACTAAGGATTTTGACCTAAATCTTAGTCCTGAAGAACTAAACAACTTAGCAAAAGCTATGGCGGATGTTTTTTCAGATACAATTAGCTCAAATCCAGAGACTTTCCTTCCTGAAGTTACACATGTAAGTAACATCTACCCTGTAGTTACAGTGCCTTTTGATTTAGATTTAATTGCCTCTTCAGTTTCAGGAGTTGCTGATATTATTGGGCAAATAAAAGAGTTTATTAATTCAGTTATAGGCTCTGCTATAAGTTCTATAGTTTCTACAATAGAAGGATGGATTGATGAGCACATAAAACCAGTAATTAATGCAGTAGCAAGTAGTGTTACTTCATTCATCAGAGATAATATATTACCTACAGTAGGAGGTGTAGTTATGGCTATTCCAGACTTCTTTACGAAAGTAATAGTGCCATCAATCACTGGTTTTATAAGTGATGTTGTTATTCCAGCAATTTCTGGTGTTGTTACTCAAATTTCAAGCTTTATTTCAACAAATGTTATTACTCCATTAACTAATTTAATTTCGTCTGTTGTTTCTCAAATTTCTACTTTCATAAGCCAAACCATCATTCCTGCTGTAAATAGTGTTGCAAGTACCATTTCTAATTTCATAAGTAAAACTATAGTTCCTACTATATCAAGTGTTGCAAGTACTATTTCTAATTTCATAGGTCAAACAATAATTCCTGCAATTTCTAATGTTGCGAGTACTATTTCTAATTTTATAGGTAAAACAGTAATCCCAGCAATAAGTAGTGTAGTTAGCAGTATTACTGATTTCATAGGTAAAAATATACTACCTGCTATAAGTGGTGTTGTTAGCACCATTTCTGATTTTATGACAAAAACAGTAATTCCTACTATATCTGGCATTGTAGGTAATATTTACACATTTATAACCCAAACAGTAGTGCCAACAATAAGTGGTGTTATAAATACAATTAGTTCTACACTTGGTCAAATAGCAGGCACTATAGCTTCTTCTATTGTGTCATTCATAAATCAATCTGTTATTCCTGCAATAGGAGGTGTTAGTGGGATTGTATCAAAACTTTTTGATACACTTGTTGGTGGTCTTACTCAAATCACTCAATTTATATCTTCAGGTTTTAATGCATTAAGCAATTCAGTAATGGGCTTCATGAATGCAATCCTTAATTTCCCTACGTGGTTTCCAACTTGGTTTAAAGAACACATCTCAACTCCAATATCGGATGCTATAGGTAAAATTGGTGAAAGTATTTGGAAGTTAATTCCTGACTTTATAAAAGACTTCTTTACTAAAGCTAAGGATTTCTTTGATAAAATAGCTAGTTCTATTGATAGTCTAGTTAAAGACCCTATTGGATGGCTTAATAAAAACATACTGCAACCTATTTCAGACTTCGTATCAAAAATACCTTTCGTAAAGGATTTCTTTGTGCCTATATTTGAGAGTATAGCCAATTTTATTACTGATTTTACCAAAGACCCGCTAAAAGCACTTTCAGACCACATTCTCACTCCGATATCAACTTTTATTTCTGGTTTGCCGTTCATAAAAGACTACATTGTGCCTTTCATACAGAACTTAAAATCATCATTTGATTCGCTCATAAAAGACCCACGTGGTTGGCTTGAGAAAAACATTCTTCAACCAGTTGCAGACTTCATCAACAAAGTTCCATTTTTAAAAGATGTTGTTGTGCCTTCTCTTAAGAACTTAGCAGGTTTTCTGATTGAGTTTCCGAAAGACCCATTAGGCTCTCTTAAGAAGTATCTGCTAGACCCTGTTGTAAACTTCGTTTCTAACCTTCCTATAATTAAAGACTACATAGTGCCTTTTGTAAATAAAGCTGGTGAGGAGTTTAACAAATTCATTAAAGACCCAATTGCATATACTAAAGGAGTTGCAGAAGCAGTTTGGAACGCACTCACTGGTCTATTCTCTAAGGTTGTAGAACTCGTGGGCAAAGCTGTTTCTGGTCTTGTAGATGTCATTAAAACTGTTGTTACTGGATTTTGGAATGTAGCTACTGGTGTCTTCGTGCCAATAGCTAATAATTTAATGGGCTTTGTTAAGTCTCTTGTTGGTGCTATAACCAAACCTGTATTTAGCTTAATTTCTGACGTCGCTTCTGCAGGTGTATCTCTAGGTAAAGACTTTGTAGGTGGTTTAGTAAGTCTTGCAGGTAGTGTTGCTGAGCCTATGGGTGAGCTATTTACAAAACCACTGCAAGATTTATTCACTCCTTTAAATGAAGCACTAGGAAAAGGGCTTGAAAGTCTTATCGCACCTCAGGTAGAACAGCTACGTAAAGGCGAAGTACCGCAAGGAGAGATTCTTCAGTTGCTTGTAATTATGGGTGCTATACCTCCAATTACTATTTCTGCTACTGCATTAATGCGAGGCTACTACATGATTTTCCGCTACCTTGCTACACTACCTACGAAAGTACCTTTCAGACTTACAATAGGCTATAGAATTGGGGAAGGTAATGATGCTGACATAATGTTTGCACCACTTTCAGTAGGGCAACGCCTTGCAGTCAGAATGTTACAAGCTTTTGATGTTGTTCATCCAATCGAGGTGACATTTGACACTAAGGCTTTATTTTTAGCTCTTGCTAAGGAATTTAAGTACTATCCTACTCAGTATGCAAGAAGCATAGTGAATTCAACTTCAGTTTGGCTGACGCAACCTCTTAGTCGTCTTTCTGCATCAATATTTAGGAACTTCCTACCAATGGAAATGCCTTCATTGGAGACGCTTACAGAATATCTAAAAAGACACATGGGCTTCGGTCTTGATAGTGATGCTTTTAAGAAAGTACTTGAGGATACTAAAGGCTTCTTAAGGCTTTATGGCTACAATGATAGTGTAATAGATTGGACTACAAGAACTGATTTAACAATTACAGTTACGGATAGGTTTGGCAATCCTAGAACAGTTCCTCTTGCATTAATGTATACATTACCTTCTCCATCTGATGTTGCTGAAATGTACGTTAAAGATATATTCAAATCTCCAGAAGACTTCTTCAAGCTATTTGAGGCAAGAGGTATGCATAGACAAGTTGGCTCTCTGTACTACTACATGAGGTTTAGGTATCCCCCACCTGAAAGGCTCTGGCAGTTCTTAATGCGTGGAGTTTCTGGTATGCTCTGGGCTTCTATTACCAAAGATGAGAAGGATAGAATAGGTGATGAAATAAAAGCTCTGGGTGGTTATTCTCCAGTAAATGCTAAAGACCTAAACTTTGCACATGGTAAACTATTCGATGCTTTCCAAACATACATGAAGTGGCACGACTTCTTTAGACCAAGCTGGATAAATGGTTTTACATCTGATAACCAAATAATGGTTGATACCCTTGCCGATATACCCACAAAGATTGACCAACGTTGGATGGTAAGGTTTGGTCTCTATCAGCTTCTTAAAGAAAGCGGTGTAGACATGAAATCAGATGCAAGTGCATTTACAAAGGTTGTTCAATCAGGAGAAGCTACTACAGGAATTGTTATGGACTTAGAAAACTTCTGCAGAACTTTACAGGCAACTGGAATTCATCCTTACTACGTACCTATTACTGCTGTCGCAGAAACTATCATGTCTGTTTCAGATGAGAGAAACTTACTCAGAACAGGTACTTTAAACTTATTCAAAGAAGGATTCTGGAGCGTAGACGCTTTGGATAAAATGTTAAATGGTGCATTAACTGTTAGCTTCAATGTAGCATACTTTGACCCTTCTCCTGATAAACTTGATTGGAGTGTTGGTCATATAGACGTGCCTATTAGGTTCTTACCGCCAGAAGCAAAACTAACACAACTTCGTGCCTTAATGGACAGAGCACTTGACATTCTTAGAGAGTTCATGAGGGACATGGCAAATGCTTATGTAGATAATGTAGTAGAAAACTATGATGACTTTAAGAGTACCTCAATAACAGTAATTAGTGATGTAAACTCTTTCTTTGCTAGTGATTATAAGGATATTGTAGGTAAAGATTTACCCGATGAACTTAAGCTACAATTTGTCGAAGACTACTACAAACCTTATGTTAATGCGTTAGACCACTTCAAGGATGTGTACGCTTTAAGAAGGATGCGTTCATGGACACAGAGATGGATTGGTTGGCTAATGTACAGGTTAGCTACAGGTGTAACCAAAAAAGAAGAATTCATGGACTTTGTTGATGAAGTTGCAAAGGCATCTAAGCTTAGACCAATAGAAATAGACTTCCTAAAACAAGTCATGGCTAAGATGTACACCATTGCAACAAGAGAGTACATACCAACCCCTTCTCAACTTGCTACTCTTTCTGAATACTTAGTAATTCCAAGCGACCTAATTACTGCCGTATATAACGCTAGGAATGTTCCTGACGAGTGGAGACCAATATGGACAAAATATATTGAAATTAGACCAACTGCTGATGACGTTAGAGACTTAATTTCAACTTACATGTACGTAATTAGGTATGTTAAGCTACCTGATGACATAGTTAATAAAGTTAAAGGGTATGCAAGTTCTGTTGGCTATAGAGATAAAGAGCTAGCTATATTTGACTTAAGAGCACAACTAAATGAGATGCTGTTGAACATAAGGCAAAACGTAAGAGAGTACATTCCAACACCTATGAGCTTAGCAACTTTAGTTGAGTATGTGCCAAAGGCAAGAGAGTTCTTTGATGATGTAGTTAAGGCTAAGAATATTCCAAAAGAGTGGCAGGAGCTTTGGGCAACTTACCTAGATATAAGACCAATAGTTGATGACGTAAAGAGGTACTTCTCAAGAGCGGAAGAGCTATACGTTAAATTTATGATGAAGGAAGATGCATTCAAGAAAGTACTCGACGATGTTAAAAACTACTTAGGCTACACTGATAAGGAAATCGCATTCTTAATGCTAACAACAAGGTATGAAAGATGGAGAAATGCATGGAATGAGCTTATAGGAACTGTAGATAAGATGGTATTAGTGTCTGAGTACTCACCAGTTGCAAGAGACTATGCGGTAGGAAAATTATATGAAATGATTGATGCTTTGCCAATTGATGATGCAGAGAAGAACAAGCTCAAGAAGATGTGGGAGCAGTACATAAGGGTAAGACCAATATATGATGAAGTAAAACGCTATGTTACCGACCTAATCAATGCTGTTGTTGATGGTACGATTTCTGAGCAAACCTTTGCTTCAGAGCTTGATTCACTAAAAGAGTGGGGCTTAGGAGACGATGAGATTATGTTCTATAAAGCAATGGCAGGCTTAAGGAAGGCAAGAAAGCTTAAAATCTATCTTGGATAATTACAGATGAAATAGAATGCCTGCAAGAAGAAGACGCTCATTATCTCGAAGTTCAGTAGAACGTGCTGAGCTGTGGGATAAGAAGATGAGTGGTGATGTTTACGCTACTCTACTTCCTGACCTTAAAAAGAACGCAATGGGTAAAGTAATAAGCTACCAAGCCACTCATGAGTATTTGATTTCTATCGTAAAGTCAGTACTGAGTAAATTTGGTGTAGAGGCTTTTCTACTACAGCAGTATATGTGGTATGCAGAAAAACTATGGCGACTTACACAAGAGTACAAAAGCGATGCATTACAAAAAGAAGCTGATGCACTGTACTTATGGCACTTGGCTCGTGGAGGAAATGATTTAGCTCTGCGTGGTGTTGCTAAAGCGTTAGGTATAAATATAAGTACTATAGAGGATATAGTAGAAAAGACGTTGTCGCCAATCATACTGAAGATAATTGGGCAGGGCACGATTACTACCAATGGTACTGAACAGGTTGTAATTGAGTATACTGGCTCTATTTCTTCGATTTCTGGCTACATAGATTTAAGCAATATGGTTGATGGAGATTCTATAACTATAAACGCTTATGTTAAGATAAAAGAGACTGGAGACTACGTTTTATACAGACCTGAAACCTACAGCAACAAGCAAACAGAACCCGCACTTTACGTTATGCCTCGTTTATCTGGCTATGCCTTTAAGGTAACCATTCAGCAAACACAGGGTTCTTACAAGAATTTCGATTATCTGTTTGTTAAGGGGGTGTAAGAGATTAGCTATGGTAGACTTTCCACAAATAGACTACGATGAGATAGGTGAAGAGCTTAGGAAATTTGAGCTTCTTCCAAATGGAGCTAGGCTTTTGGCATACTATGGCATAGGAATACCAGATAGAAGTGGCTTATATGGATTAAACGGGCCAAGAGATGCATTCGAGCTTCCAAATGGTAATTGGTTAATAACTGACATGCTGAACCATAGAGTAATAGAAGTCAATCCTTATTCTAAGAAAATCGTTTGGCAATATGGAACTACAGGCGTTGTAGGTTCTGGAGCTAATCAGCTTAGCTCTCCTTACTCGGCAGTCAGGATGCCAAACGGGGATACGTTGATATCTGATTGTGGTAACAAAAGGATAATAGAGGTTACTCCAGATAAACAGGTTGTTTGGACGTTAACAGGTGCAGACTTGGGAGTTTCATATATTCTTCCAGCAGGCATACAGTTTACCGAGGAGAATACAGTACTCTTCGGTCAAGAAAATGGCCAGACCCATGTTTATGAAGTTGCTTATCCGAGTAAGGCTAAGATACTTGACATAACAGGTAGTCCAGCCTTTCAATTCCCAACCTATGTCCACAAAATTCAAAGTAATGAGGTAAAAGGTACAACTGACTCCTACCACTACAGACACATTCTTGTTGTCGACTTTAACACAGGCTACTTCTACAACTTCAACCCAGGCGGCTCTCAAGTTTTTTCAACTTATAGATACTCTAGAGGAAATCTTGAGTGTATAGATATGTGGGCTGATAGGCAGGTTCTATTAACAGAACCTGCCATAGGTTCAGTAGTTGCCTATGTAAAGTCTGAGAATTTAGAAAACAGGTTTGGTGTACTTTTTGGTAATAAAGTAATTTCGCTTAATAGGGGTATGCCTCTACTACAAGATGTAGGTTATACTCATAGGACTCCAGACGGCAACCTTCTAATAAGTGATTATGGTGCAGATATGGTTTACAAGGTTGCTCCAAGACTCGACAAACTCGTTCCGTTTAGTCCACTTAGGCTATGGATGAACGAGAGCATAACAGATACAACTAATGGTTCTACAACACCAGGCTTCCTAACTGCTTATGCGGATAAAAAGACTTTCTACATTTACAGCAATCAATCTGGAACACTCTACATTCAAGCTTATGATGAAGTAAACGCAACTTATAGGGATATAGATAGTACATCAGTTTCAGCTAGCACTTTAACTCCTTACTCAACAACCTACGGGGCTAGGCTTATGCGTTTAAGGTTTGTGCCTTCTGCTTCAGCTACTGTAAGTACTTGGGCGGTGCTTGAGTAATGGCTACGTTCACCAGACCAGAGGTTTCAGTTAGGCGTCCTCAGGCTTTGCCTCTGAACGTTCCAAAGTGGAGCGTACTCTATGAGACAGACTTCAGGTGCTCGAGCGACGTTAGGATGTTTAAGCCTATACCATGGAGTGGCACGTCGGCTACGTTCACTTGGGTCGGGGGTTTAAGCTATGAGGCTAGGGCTGGTACGACGGGCGTCTACGAGTACAATAATATTCTGTCTCCAGTTAGGCTTCTTAAGGCTAGGCTATACTGTAGAGCTAAGCCCGTCGCATGGGACTCCTCTGTTTGGAACTATGCTGGTTTATGCTATGCCTACAGGGACGTGAACAATAGGAGGTACATAGACCTAAACTTTCAGACTTCGACAAACAACTTCGGCATAAAAAAAGTTGTAGGAGGAAATATAACAGCAATTGCTCAAGGCTCTACTCCTTGGGGTACTACACCCTTGAACACGGAGCTTGAGTTTACGATTATGTTCGACGGCTCAACTCACATAGCTACTGTTAAGAGGCTTGACACAGGTCAAACATTAACAATATCCGTTTCTGATTCTACTGAGTATGGTTATGTTGGGTTGTTTAACACTAGAATCTACGATTTAAGATTTGACCACTTCAGAGTTGAGAGGCTATGATTAAGCAAAGATACTTCTCGCAATTCTCTTATCTTAGTTTCTAATTCTTTTATTTTACTTACTATTTTCTTCTTTAATTATTCTTCTTTCTCAATCTATTGAACTGACTATTTGACTAAAAATTTATAGTTTTCGTTCTCATATAACCTTGTAATTCTAAAAAAAGTACTATTCTCTGTATAGCGTAAAGTTTTTATACTACCATTGCATTACATAGTGTGTGAGAAAGAGATGGTAGGAGTGAGCGTGGTTGAAGAAGTCATGCAAGAAGTTAGAGAAGGCAGAAAAAAGGCAAAAACTTACGTTCTAAACACGCTTACAGTACCTTTAGACTGGGACACTGAAATCCTGTACTACGTAACTCTTAAGAAAGTTAATATAAATGGTGCAAAAGAGCTACTTAGAAACGGCTTTATAAGTGCTGTTGGGCATGAGGCTACAGCTAAGCTATTAACTGAGCTTCTAGGTATTGAAATTCCTTACAACAGAATTCAAGTTAAGATGACACATTTCGACAGAGCTCTGCACTTTGTTTTAAAAGAAAGAATACCTGAAGGAAAAGTACTCAATATCGAAGAACTTAAAAAAGTTGGCTACTACTTAGTAGTTTCAGAGGTGGTTTAGAAGATGAGCTTAATAAACTTGTACAACACGGCATGCTACTACTGTAAGTTCTGCATAAGCATAGACTACGATGGGAGTGTAAATTGTGCTAAGAAATACAAAGTATCGCTAAAAGCATTCTGCAGAGACTTTGTAAGAGATACAGAAAGAAATCTTAAAAGAGACTACTTATATTCTGAGAGGGGATGAAGTAGATGGTAGATATTGAAATTGATTTTGAGAAACATTCAAAAGCACACTTCGTTATGTACCTTGCTGAAGAAGAACAAGTTTCTAATGAAGAATTGTTATCTGCACTCCCTTATATGTTCGCTTGGCTTGTGAAATCTTTAGGACTTAATTTTGAGAAAGAGATAGAAAAGTTTAAAGTGGAAGCAGATAAGTATTATAAGTGGAGTGTTAAAAGAGATGAGTGAGAAAGTGCTATGGTGTGGTTTGATATTAGGCTAAAACCTATAACTAGTGGAATTGGCGAAGGTATCGATGAATGGAGTCAAAAACTGAATAAGAAAACTAAGAGAGTTGCAACCGCAATTCATTTTACCTTTCTCGAACCACCAACAGGATATATTGTATTGTATTCATCGTACTATATTGATGAGGAGACTGTCTTTAAGGATGTTCTTCACGAAATCACTGAAACAACAATTATGATGGCTATAGTCAAGGACTTTGGCTATAAGATTTTACGAAACAAGTCGTTAGCCTATTTAAGTCATACGCTAGCTGAGATTTCACTTTATGATACTACACGACTAATCATACTTGGGCGAACAACTAGCCAACCAACCAAGTTTGATAAAAAGATTGAGGAATACTTGAAGAGTTTAGACTATGAGTACATTACACCTATAATTGAAGGGGTTGATTAGAAATGATAAAAAAGCTTTGGAGCGACCCAGACATGAGAAATAAAACAATTAAATTATGGAAATTTCTTGAGAAAGAGGGAATGGAATTCCTAAGACCATACCTAGAAGAGAGAAAAAGAGAATTAGAAAGAATAAAAAAGAGTTAGCTATTTGCTTTTTGTTTTTATTTTTCTCTTTTCGTAGTATACTATTGAAGCCATAATAATGGCTAGAGCTCTTGCTATTTTGCCGTCTAATTTAGTTAATACTACTTCATAAGCAATTTCGCTTTTAGCAATTATTTCCCATTCTCTGAGTTTTGACCTTCTAAATAGCCACCTCAAATGCTCGGCATATTCTCTATAGTCTAGCCTTCTATAACCACATATTCCGTAGCAGTCTAGTATTCTATCTACCAAGTAGTTTACTCTTTTTTTATCAATGAACTTCCAAACATTTTTTGCATATCTTACGTTTGCCCATCTTATCTCCACATTCTCTAAACTCTTTACAAACTCTTCGAGGCTTCTTGCCTTCTTCATTCTTATAGTCGTTATATCACAAATGCACATTTATAAATTTTCTATTATAGTCGTTAGTTAAGCTCGTACTAGTTGCTTGAATTTTTCAAGTTCCCCCACCTACTCGCTCTTTTCTACTTGTAACATCTGCTGTTCCATTTATATACTATCTTACACCTGTACTCCACCTACTCTTTCTACTCTTGTCTAACTTCTTATTCTACTACTATTCTTCATACTTATTCTCTAGTCGTAATCTTACAGTCGTTAGT
>Ga0123519_10002329_pt1 | contig 32231 bp, 35 predicted proteins | sample YelNatPaOPRAMG02_FD_87396 | JGI IMG/M metagenome (GOLD analysis project Ga0123519, IMG submission 87396) | Hot spring microbial communities from Yellowstone National Park - Yellowstone National Park OP-RAMG-02 (version 2) | ecosystem: Environmental > Aquatic > Thermal springs > Hot (42-90C) ... | reverse complement strand
TCCATGGCTTCAGCAGGGCTCATTGAGCCATTATCCAGCTTGGCCATCAGTCCATCGATCACCTCAAGGCTACCCGGCATCCCCAGGTCGGTCAAGTGGGTCTAATGTCAGAGGAAAGGTTGATTTGCAGTATATGTGGTAAATATTTTAAAGATCGAGCGGGTTTATCAGGTCACTACAGATTTAAACATCCAGATGAATCAATTTATTTCATCTCCTCATCCGTACACTATCATCAACCACGCCCAGCAGGCGGCAATGACCATGATCGTCGCCGACAGGGCATAGCGCAGATACCTGCCCCAGCTTACCGGGTACCCATACCTTTCAGCAATCGCAATACCGACCACGTTGGCTGAAGCACCCATCGGCGTGGAGTTTCCCCCGATATCCGTGCCGAGCGCCAGCGTCCAGGCGAGGGTGGACAGTGGAACCCCGGACTCCTGCGCCAGATTGGCAATCACCGGCACCATGGTTGCCGCAAAGGGGATATTATCCACCACCCCGGAAGCAATCGCGGACACCCAGAGGATGATGGGTATTAAGATCAAAATGTTTCCTCCGGATACCTTCCCGATGTAGCCTGCCAGAGCCTTAAGCACCCCGGTTTCTTCCAGACCGCCCACGCAGATAAAAAGCCCGGTGAAAAAGAGGAGAGTCTGCCAATCGGTCCTGCTCAGGACATGCCCTGCCCGCCGGAACGCAGCCAGTACAGCCAGCACCGCCGCAATCACACCGATGGTGCCCACCGAGAGACCGGTATAAGCGTGGGTTATGAGCAATATGATCACCAGCAGAAAAATACCGCTGTTGAGGACGAACAGGCGCCGGTTTTTAATCGCACCGGCAGGGGAGGGCAGAGCTTCAACCTGAATACTTCTGGTTGAATCCCGCAGGGTGCCCCGGAAACGCAGATAGAAATAGATCACTACCAGGAACATGCCCACCCAGGCGATGGGACCGGTATTGAATAAAAAGTCGATAAATGTAAATCCAAAAGCCGTCCCAATGATGATATTGGGCGGGTCCCCGCTCATGGTGGCACTGCCTCCCACGTTGGCGGCGAAAATTGCGCCGATAATTAACGGCACAGGATCAAATTTGAGCAGGCGCGCCAGTTCAATCACCACCGCGGTCATGAACAGCAAGACAGTAATGCTGTCTATAAACATCGCCAGAAACCCGGAAAGCAGCATGAAGCTGATTAATATCGGTATTACTTTATACCGCACGAGCCTGGCTACCAGCAGGCAGAGCCAGTTGAAAAAGCCGGCTTCTGCCATCCCCTCCACCATCACCATCATGCCGGCTATGAAGATGATGGTTTGCCAGTTTACGCCGGTAGATTCGATCATTTCGTGACCAGGTATCCAGAACCGGACCTGGGCGATCTGACCGATATTTAAGACGCGCCAGATCGTTTCTGGACTTCTCATGACCAGCAGGAAAACCACCAGCATCACCAGCCCGGCACCGATCAAAGCAGGGATATAACGCTTGAATTTACCGCTGATTATGGTGGCAAACATCGCCAGAAAGATTACCACGGCTAAAATTTGACTTAATTCACCCATTGCATCTGATCCCCCATGACCATTTAGTTCTGGCTTTGCCTGATAAAAATACAGCGATTCCCCTGCTCTTGAACATCCAGGGTTAAAACCTGCTGGTGGCTGAAGCAGAACAAGCCGATCCCTTCAATCCTTCTGGCAGAGCATTCTACCGGCCTGGTCAAGGTTATCCCTGAGGCAGCGCTGGATATCCTTTAAAAAGAGAAGCGCTTCTCCCACCGATTTTACGCAGTATTCTGCCGCCGAATCGTGGCGATCTCCGCCCACGTGCACGCTAAGTCCGTGCCCGTAGCGCCTGACCACCCTGAAGGCATCTTCATCAGTGGTATCGTCGCCCAGATAAACTACTAGCAGCCCGCTTTGCCTGCCTCCTTTCTGGTAGCTCTTCATCAGAAAGCGCACGGCTTTGCCTTTATCCCAGCGCACTGCCGGTCTGAACTCATAAACCTTTTTACCGAAGGTGATCTTCACCAGACCGCGGGTCACCGCGCCGGCTACCGCCCGGTGCATTATCTCCTTTAATCCAGGCAAATCTTCCTCCCCGACCAGTCGGTAATGCAGGCTCAGGGTCAGTCCCTTATCTTCCAGCAGTGCCCCCCTGATATGACCGGTCGCTTTAACCAGGAAATTGCGGATTAATGCCAGCACGGGGCGAGCCGCTTTGGCCGCCGGGTGGATATATTTGAAATGCGGACTTTCAATTTCAAAACCGTGGTTTCCGGCATAAATCAGCCCTTCCACCCCGACCTTGCTTTTCAGATCCGCCAGCGAACGACCGCTGATAATTCCTGCGATAAGGCGCGGCTGACCAGCGATTTCCTGCAACATCCGGCGGGTTTCTTCACCGAGGCAGGCATATTCTGGTCTGTCCACTATGGGCGTCAGCGTGCCATCGTAATCCATCAGAAGCATGATCTGCCCGGAGCGGCAGATCATGCTCATAACTTCCTTTGAATGGTTGAATAGATATTTCAAACTACTCTCCGAATTCAAATTTCAGCAACTCTGTAATGATATCTCCCGCCCACTTGTAAATGTTGTTCTCCTGCACAATCTCCCGCATTTTCCGCATGCGCTTTTTCCTTTCGGCTTCGGGCATTTCGATCGCCAGTTTTATCGCCTCGGCGAAATGATCTGTGGCATATGGATTGACCAGCACCGCATCCACCAGTTCTCTGGACGAACCGGCAAACAGGCTCAGGATTAAAACGCCATCCTCATCAAAACGGCTGGCGATAAACTCCTTCGCCACCAGATTCATGCCATCGTGCAGGGCACTGACGATAAAGAAATTCGCCATCCTGCGCAGTGCCATGAGGGTTTTCTGGGGAAGATTATCCCTGAGCAGAATAACGGGTTTCCACCAGCCCAGCATGTACTTCCAGTTGATCTGCTCGACTAGATTATCGATCTCACGATTCAGATTTTTGTAAGCTTCGATATGCGAACGGCTGGAAACACCTGCCTGGATGAATACCACCCGTCGCCAGTAGTTCGGGTTCTGCTGTAAAAAGCGGTCGATCGCCCTCAACCTGTCCGGTATGCCCTTGGTATAATCGAATCTCTCTATGCCCACTCCGATAATTTCATCCCGCAGGCCCAGCGAGCTTTTGAGCCTTTGCATTTCCTCCTCAACCTCTTTGCTTCGGGCAAAGTTATTCAGATCTTCAAAATCCACGCTGATGGGAAAAGGCCTGACGGCTGTCCGGTGGTCACCATAACTGATCTCATACTTTTCATAGTCCACCCGGGCTTCTAGGGCACGGGCTACAGTATCCATGAAATTATTGCAGTGGTAACGGATATGGAAACCAAGCAGGTCATTGCCCAGCAGACCCTGCAGTATCTCTTTCTGCCAGGGACAGATGCGGAAAGCCTCCGGATTCGGCCAGGGAATGTGCCAGAATTGAGCGGTAATTATATTCTTGTTTTTCTTTCCCTGCCGGATGAAATTTGAGACCAGAGCCAGTTGATAGTCCTGGATAAAAACAAAAGCCTTTCTATCTCTGATTTCCTCCAGCACGTTGCGGGCAAAGAGCTCATTAACTTTTTGATAATAATTCCAATCAGATTCCCGGAAAACCGGGCGGTTGTACACGATGTGGCAGAGGGGCCATAACGCCTCATTGGCAAAGCCGTAATAATAGCCGTTTTCTTCTTCTCTGGTCAGCCAGACCCTTTTCAGGGTATAACTTGGTTTGCCCGGTGGGACATCCACCTTGTTAAATGGATCAACTACCTCTTTATCTGCATCTCCGCTGCCGTGGGCTACCCAGATACCCCCACATGCCTGTATAACCGGGCTCAGGGCGGTGGTCAGACCACTGGCGGGAATTATGGTGACAATTTTCTCCCCGGAATAGGTGTGCACGTAAGGCTCGCGGTTGGAGACCACGATGAAAAGGTAGTCACGCAGTTTATTATGTACCAGTTCATACAGGCTTTCCTTCGTCCACATTCCTGCCCTCCTGATTATTCTTAAAACAAAAAGAGTAAAACTTTACCGTCTGATTAGAGTATATACCACGCGTCAGGAAATGAGACAAATTTACAGCTACTATTTAAACACGGATTCACGGATCAGATCCCAGAGATATCGGAAGTCCTTCTCCAGGTGGAGATTGTAGTGACTCAATGTCCAGATGGTAATCAGCCCCTGCATCATGCCGAACAGCAGGCGGGCAAGCGCAGCAGAGTCAATCTCCTGCCTGATGCTGCCGGACTCTTTTGCCCTGCTTAAAAGATTTTGCAAATTCTCTAAAAATTTTAAGATCACCTGATAGGCTTTTTTCTTTAACTTCCTGTCGCCCAAGCTGATAATCTCAGCGATCACCAGAAAAGCCATTCCCTTTCTGCGTTCACTATCAGAAATCTGATTCAACAGGGATTTTTCGATTACTGCCAGCGGATCTGCTTCGTTTTCTATTTCCAGCCCGGCCAGAAGGGTTACTTCCAGATCATCCAGTAGGAAAGAAAGAATTTCCTTTTTGCTGCTGAAGTGCCGGTAGATCGCCGCTTCGGATACCCCGATCTCTCGCGCCATTTTCTTTACCGTAACATGTTCGCTACCGTACTTTACAATCAGCTTTTTAGCGGCAGATATTATCTGCTGCTGTCTTACCGTGCCTCTTCCCCGCTGGATCACCACCTGTTCTCCTCCCTCTGGCAAATCACTGGAAAATTTGAATGTCCCCGTCTTTAAATGAGTTAGGCATTATTTACGTTCATAGTGAGTATTGATTTACATACTTAATACCATATTATCCAGCCGTTGTCAACCCACTTCCGTACGTAAAAACATAAAGGCAATCTTATTTTACCTCATTTGGAACCTTATTAAGGACATTTTCTAGCATTTTATCATCCAGACAATGTGGTATAATTGTATGAAATATGCAGAAACGCAAAGAAACCGCCGTCAGACAAAAAGAAATCATCTCAGCTGCCAGGAAGCTGATTGTTAAATACGGCAGTGAGCACGTCACCGTCAAACGGATGGCGAACGAAATCGGCGTCTCGGAAGCCGCAATTTACCGCCATTTTAAAAGCAAGAGCGATATTCTATCCTTTCTGATTGACGATGTGGAAAAAACCCTGATGGAAGATATTGAAACAAACTACTCAGGGGAAGTAAATTCACTGGAAATCCTGGAGAAAATCATCCTGTCTCACATCTCTGCTATAGAACAAAGAAAGGGCGTGACGTTTCAGGTGATCGCCGAAATTATCAGCCTAGGAGATAAAAAGCTGAATAAAAAGGTTTTTGAGGCTATTTCCCGATATCTGACCCGGATTAAAGAAATCCTGAATGAGGGCGTCAGAGCCGGAGTAATCAGGCATGATATCGATTCAGAAGCCACCGCCAGGTTGTTTTTCGGCATTACTCAGGGGCTCGTCAACCTCTGGGCATTGAGCCAGTATACCTTCGACCTCGAAAAAGAATATCGAGCAGTATGGGATATCTTCCTCAAAGCCATCACCCCACCGGAAACCGAAAAAAAGAGCCTGCCCGCACAGCACTGATTTCTTTTTAAAATATATCCCCTCTCCCCTGTCCACAGATCGTCCGGATATTTCCGCAGAGTTGAAAACCGCCGACCGTTACACTCGCATTGACAAATTTATCCTGCCGTGATATACCTAGATTGACTAGGTATAAATTTTATGTAATTTCCTATTAGAGAAGCCGCCGTAAATGGAAAACAGCAGGGTCGTCATTGCAACAGACAGCATCGCCTGCCTTACGCCTGAGATAGTGAGGCGATACGGGATCAGGGTTGTACCGATCAATATTCACTTTAATGGTGCGATCTACCGGGATGGCGTCACGCTCACGGCAGAAGAAGCCTATAAAATACTGGAAAAAGATCCGCGGGATTTCGCTTCCTCCCCTGCCTCAATCGGAGAGTATTTTGAGGTTTACCGGCAGGCTTCCCTGGAAACCGGAAATATCCTGGTAATCACAATTTCCACGAAACTCAGCACAATGTATAACGTGGCTAAACTGGCAAAAGAACAGGCACAGGAGAACCTGCCGCAGGTCAGGATCGAAATCCTTGATTCCGGTACAGCTACCATCGGAGAAGGACTGATTGTTACCGCTGCCGCCAGGGCGGCAGAAGAAGGCAAACCCCTTACGGAGATCCTGTCAGTCGCCAGCCGGGTCAGCGAGAGGGTTAAAGTGATGGGTATTCTGGATACCATACGTTATGTTTACCGTACCGGCAGGATTCCCAAAATCTCCGCCAGGCTGGGTTCGATGCTGAATATCAGGCCCATGTTCTCCCTTGCCCGGGGAGAAATCCATTTCATGGGCATTACCAGAAGTCGGGAGAAAGGCATCGAGCAGTTGATCAATATCATGAAAAAAGAAATCGGCTCTGGCCTTCTCCATCTGGCAATTGCCCATGCCAGAGTTCCCGAGGAAGCGCAGAACCTGCGGGCTCGCATTGAAGCCGAATTTAAAACAGCTGAAAGCTGGTTAACCGACTTTTCACCCGTGATGGCCTACGCCACAGGCACCGGCGTGCTGGCAGTGGGTTATTATGCGGAGCCTTAAGTATGAATATCTGGCTATCTGCAGTACTGGTCATCGGAGCTTATCTGCTTGGTTCAACTCCCCATTTAATCGCTCTGGCACGCCTGAAAGGCGTAGAATTGGAAGGTGATCTGCACGCCTCCATCTGGCAAAAAGCCGGTAAGTCCCTTGCGATAATCGGTATAATTGGTGAATTCCTCAAAGGCATAGTTCCCGTAATCCTCGGCAACCTTTTCAATTTTGATCTGGCAATCACTGCCTCTGCGGGGCTGGCTGCGGTTTGCGGTCAGATGTGGCCGGTATTCGGCAGGTTTGATGGAGAAAAAGGTAATACGATCGGATTGGCGATGGCGACCGCCCTGACAACCTGGGCGATGGCGTTTGCCATTATACCCCTGGCAATCGGTGCAGGTATCCGCACCTTTTCGCGGATTTTTTGCAGAAGCAAAACTGGACAGGGTAAACCAGTCTTTGGCGGTCCATCCAGCAACAGCCTGCCTCTGGGGATGTTTTTAACCTTCCTGATTCTGCCTTTCGTCTGCTGGTTTCTCAAACAGCCACCGCAGTTGATCGCTGCCAGCGCGGTATTATTTGTTCTCATCATTGTTCGCCGGCTTACAGCCGGACTGAGCGCCGACCTGAAAACAAACTGCCCGAAGCCTGAAATCCTGCTGATGCGCATATTTCTGGATCGTCCGGCCACCGATTACCTGCCTGATAGAAGCAACCAATCACAGGCAGTGGAGAAACCCTGATCATGACCGGAAACCGGACCATCTTTCGACGTTACAAAATTCCGCTGTTATTGCTGGCGGCAGTGATAGTTCTGAATTTTGGCGCGGGGATATACCATTTAACCCATGGCGGTGTGGGATCGGGGATTACCGAACTGGCTTTTACGGCGATATTATTGCTCACAGGATGCCTGGTTCTGAAAACTCGCTCCAGCGGGAAGCCAGCCAGTCTCGCCCTGCTGGTTTACACCGGCATTCTGGGCGCCATCGCCCTGGTACTCTTTCCGCTCTCGATCTACCATTTTACGCATCAGGGGCTGCGCTCCGGCATCGTGGAAATGCTGATGACCATTTTGCTGGTTTTGATCATTTATTTTTTCCGAAAACCAGTCAAATAAAGCGAATTCACGAACGTCTCCACGCTCAAAGCGGGGTATTAGAAAAACTCCGGACAGGCAATCAGCCTTATCCTGCAGGTCTGGCACCTTTCCTGCGGGCAGCTTCCTCTTCCAGTATCCGCAGCACTTCATCATCCTCAATCTGGGGAAAATGGTGAAAGAATTGCCCTACGGCGTAGAAGAAATAAGGTCTCCGCAGGCAGATAACCTCATCCGCGTCAGCCGAAATGCGGATAAGTGCTTCCTCTGAAGCCACCGGTATCGCCGCGATCAGATTTGCCGGATTCTCCTGGCGGATAGCCCAGAGGGCAGCCTGCATAGTGGCTCCGGTTGCCACGCCATCATCGGTAACGATGGCGGTTCGACCGCTTATCGGCGTCTTCGGTAAAACACTCCGAATGAGCTGGCTGCGCCTCCTGATTTCCCTCATCTGTCGTTCTGTTTCGAGATCTATATAACGCCTGTCAACTCCCAGTGTATCCACCACTTCCGGGTTCAAAAATACCTCTCCATTTTCCGCCACCGAACCCATCGCCAGTTCGGGCTGTCCGGGAGCACCGAGCTTGCGCGCCAGAACAATATCGAGATCAGCATCCAGCGCCCGTGCTATCTCCCTGGCAACAATAATTCCTCCTCTGGGGATTCCCAGCACTACCGCCCCCTTCCCTCTTAAATCTGCCAGTTCCTCAGCCAGAAGCCGCCCTGCCTGTTCACGATCCCTGAAAGGCTCACCGCTGTATGAAATGATACGCAACCGGGACTCGGGAATATCCCCTGTACTCTGCACTGAACTCGCTCCGTTATCTACATTATAATCCGTCCTGATTAAACCGGGCTAGAGCCTCGCCAGGAAATCCTTCCAGGGAGTGGCCATCATGGTCTCGGTTACAGAATGTCCCAGACCCCGGATAATCATCGCAGCTCTTTCAACCTGATGCGGATCGTCTGCCTCCACAATATCCACCACATCGAAACGCCCCATGGTAACAAAGCTCTCCTTCCATTTTACCCCGGGACACTCTTTCTTGATCCGGTCAGAAACAGCCTGAGCCAGCTTTTTAAAATTCGCCGGATCTCCCAGAGCATCGGGAGAAATCCTGCTTAGGATAATGTACGTTGCCATTCCCCACCCCCTCCGTTAAATCAAAACTCTCTATAAGAGATACTCTGATTATGTCTTACCCTATTTTGATCTGTTTTGACAAACAATGCTTTCATCTCAATCATCCTGGAGATTCACCGCAATAACAGTCAGATTATCGCTGCCGGTGCGGCTCACCAGCACTTCATGTTTCAGAGCGTCCACCAGATCTTCCGGTGCCGGGAATCGATATGCAAAACCGGCTACTTCCGTCTTTTCCATAAGATCCCATAATCCATCGGTAGCCGCAATCAAATAGAAATCTTTTTCTCCGATTTGATGTTCATGTACTGCAGGAGTGGAAATTACGCCGATGTCCCTGAAATAGGCATCCCCAATAGAGCGGGTAGGCATCAATCCCTGATATCCCCTGACCACATAAGGGTATTCTATGGTTGCACCTGCCAGTAACACCCCTTTTCTTTCTTCCGGGTTATCCAGGCGATGCAGGGTTGTAAGTTGCATGTAGCTATCGCCGGTTAAAAGTATCGCCTCGGCATCTCCCACGTTGGCAGTATAAATCCAGCCATTTCTGATGAAGAAATCCACCGCGGTAGTGCCAGAATCCTGCAGGCTTAATCTGGCTGAAATTTCCTCGTAGCTTTCGTTGAACGCACTGATAGGGGATTCCCCGTCCAGGATTTTCTTAAGGAATAATGAATGCAGATGTTCTGCTGTATAGCGGGCAGTATAATCTCCACCGTGACCATCATAGACTCCACCGTAAATCCAGCCTTTCCCTCCAAAGTCCACATCTAGGAAATAAAAATCCTCCATGGTGGATCTGAAACCCTTTTCAGATATTGCTGCCGCTTTCATGCTCTACCAGTCCAATCCGTGCACGGAAGGCTAAAAGTGGGGAACCGGACCGGTGCAATCCTCCAGAACGATAATATGTCTTAACAACTGCGGTTCCCGGCTGAAAAATCCTTCCAATCCGGGGGATTATAAAAATCCGGTTCTATCCATCGGCGTTATGGTCTCCGGTAAAGACTGACAATTTTATTTTATTGCGCCGCTGAGTCTAGTGTCCTGATTTACCCGATCCGGTTTGCTCAGAACCATCATGACCGTGTTGACATTCCAGCACCTGAATCCGCTTCTCACTCGAAATGATTATCCCGAAGGTTTCCAGGAGCGCTTCCGGCGTCAGCACTTCCGCCGGAGAGCCAAGAGCAACCACCTTTCTCGCCAGCAGCATCACCTGATGACACATTGCTGCCTCTTCATGGATATCGTGGGTAGCCACGACGATTGAGGCACCCCGGCAAAGCTCGTCATTAATAGCATGCAGGTACAAATCTCTGCCAGCAGCATCGAGACCGGCGGTCGGTTCATCGAGTACCAGCAAATCAGCCTGGTGTGCCAGCACTTGAGCCAGGTACGTCCTTTGCTGCTGACCACCCGATAACGACCTCAGAGGTCGGTCTGCCAGGTGTTCGATACCCATGAGTCTCATGGCTTCCCTGATGATTTCTTCATCTTTTTTGCCCATGCGTCCCAAAAGGCCATAAACCGGATAGCGTCCCATCCTGACCACATCGATCACGCGTAACGGCAAAACAAATCCGGAAGGATGATACTGTCCCAGATAGGCGATTCGTGCATGGCTGGTTCCGGGTGATTTTCCAAAAACCGTGATCTGACCGGCGATCGGAGGAATTAAACCCACGATTGTTTTCAGAAGGGTTGATTTGCCCGAACCATTGGTGCCAATCAGGGCAATTGCCTGCCCCGGTGGCAGGTCAAAGTTGATATCTCTGACAACGATTTCTCCCGCATAGCCGATGGTCAGATTTCTGGCACTGATAAAGGGAATTCCGCTAGATTCAGCAACCAGCCCTTCCTTTACCAGCGCTCCGGGCGAAGTTATTGAATTGACCCGCTTATGACTCATGTTTCACCCCCTGGGTGATTTTTACCCTGCGGTGCCTCAAATTTTGCATGACGAAAACGACAAAGAAGACAAATACCGAAACCAGGATGATCGAGGCACCAGCTGCCAGTTGAAGATGATAGCTGATCAGCAAACCTGTATACATTGAGAGCACGCCGAAGAGTGCTGCCCAGCCCATCATTGTTTCTATACGGCGAGCCAGCAGCGCCCCCGCACCGGCCGGGGCAATCAGCAACCCAAACACCAGCAGGGTACCAACTGTCTGGAAGGAAACGATGACGGTCAGCGCGATCAAAAACAGCATCACGTTATGATAAAAACGAGCTGAAAAACCGGCTACTTCCGCCTGTTCCGGGTCGAAGCTCAGCAGTAGAAAGGGTCGTGCGCAAATAATCGCCGTGATGACGACCACCACGGATGCGCCGAGCTGTATCAGAATTGACTGTTTACTGATCCCCAGTATTTCGCCAAAAAGAATACGGGTTAAATCCCCGGTAAAAGAGTTTGACCTTGAAACTATCACCACTCCCAGTGACAACATGCCGATAAATAACAACCCGATTGCCGTATCTGAAGACAAGCGCGAGCGCTGGGTGATGAGCGTGATTCCCCCAATCATAAATGCAGCCCCGATAGCCGCCCCGACGATGCCGGGAAAGCCCACCAGAACCGCCACAGCAATACCCGGCAGAACTCCATGCCCCAGGGCATCACCGATAAAAGCCAGACCCCGCAATATCATAAATGTACCGGCTACCGCACAGGCAACCGAAACCAGGATGCCCGCCAGCAAAGCCTGTACCATGAATGTGTTTTCAGCAAAAGGAGTCACCAGATAATCAGTCAATATCACCCTGTTATCACCTCAGAGCTTCAGCAACCGTGGTTGCAATATTCTTCATAAAAGTAAAATAGGAACCATCCGGAGGCAAGAGGTGTGTACCGATCTCCACCACCTTCACCCCTGTCTCCTGCGATATTTGTGAGGCAACCGCAGGCGAAGTACCCAGCTCCGTGAAAATAGCTTTAACCCTGTTTTCGATAATTGCCTTTTTAAGTGCAGCCAGGTTGGCTGCCGAGACTCCAGCCTGAGAAGAGAGGCTGGGAATGATTACACCGATCAGCTTAAAACCGTAGCGGTCGGCAAAATAACCCATTGATTCATGTCCGGTCACCAGCTTGCGGTCTTCAGATGGAATCACGGATAGTATATTTTCTACCTCCATGTTCAGGTTCTCCAGGCGGTTCTGCAGGTCTGTTGACCGGTCTGAAACATCCAGATTCAGGATTGTTCTGAGACTTTCCGCAAGCCCCCTGACCATATCCCTCATGGCAAGAGGATCCAGCCAGAAATGAGGATCAGGAGAACCGGTCTTCTGATCGGATGCTGTATCTTCCCCTGATCCCACGTACCGTATTTTGATATGCTCGGTAGAGGTAAAAATCTGCACACCACGGGAAGCCGCCTGCTCTAGCGCCCTTTCCATGCCAGCTTCCAATCCCAGCCCATTGCGTACTACCAGATCAGCCCGATTTACTGCCTCAATATCTTTCGCAGAAGGTTCCCAATCATGCGGATCTATACCATTCGGCATTAATACGGTTACGCTTGCCTGCTCACCAACCAGTTCTTTGACGACCGAACCCAGAATGGAGTAAGTAACCACGATGGATTTTTTGCCGGTAACAGTTTCGGGTGACTTTGCAACACATGCCAGCGATGCCAGAGGAGAAATAATGAAAATAAGGGAAATCAATATCCGGATTATTGAAGATAAAAGCTTCACCGAGAACCTCTTTAATACAGCGATACCCCTGTTTTTGAATCAGCTCTTCGACCCACTACACAATCACGGCATTTTCCGTAAAAATCAAGACGATGATTCTGGATAACAAATCCGGTTTCCTTCGCCAGTCTTTTCTCCAGACCTGACACATCGCATCCGGTAAAATTAATTACTTTACCGCACTCAGAACAGATCAGATGCCCGTGGTGTTCAGCTGGGCGACTAATATAACCGTGAGTATTGTCACCGGTATGCACCAAACAGACCAGCCCCAGCGACTCCAGCATATTCAGAGTCCGGTAAACGGTCACCTCACCAACCTGAGGATCAATCAGGCTGACCTTTTTATACAGGGTGGCCGGAGTAAGATGCTCCGGGCTTGCCAGCATTACCCGGATAATGGCCATCCTCTGAGGTGTAACCCTGTATCCGGATTTACGCAGGCATTCCTTGATTTCTTCCAGCTTCATCTAATTGAAACTCCGTTTCAATTAATCTACAATATATTATAAATGAAAATCATTGTCAATAAGATCGGATGCTGGATCTTTCCCTTTCGTGTAAAACACCCCGCTATTGAAAGCCGCCACCGCACCCGGAATTATGGAAGATTAAATGGTCGTAATTAATATCAACCCAATCGCTTTTTCCATCGGGCCTCTGGAGGTACGGTGGTACGGACTAATGTATCTGGTCGGAATCACGGTAGGACTGGCCCTAGCCCTGCCATATGCCAGATCCAGAGGAATCACCGTTGACCAGATATTTAATATTGCCGCAATCGCGATACCGGCTGGACTGATTGGTGCCAGATTGTACTATGTGCTCCAGCAGCCACTGGGACCCTATCTGGCTGAACCCTGGCGAATCTTCGCTTTTTGGGAAGGTGGCATGGCATTTTATGGCGCCGTGTTTGCCGTGGTACTGGCCATCATTATCTCTGCCCTGAAAATGCACATCCCCATCTGGAAGCTGCTGGATACTTCGGCGATCTTTGCCTCAGCAGGACAGTTTTTCGGACGAATCGGTAATATAATCAACGGAGATGTGATCGGATATCCAACCAGCTTGCCCTGGGGTTTTATTTACGTCCATCCCAATTCTTTTGCTCCCCGTCATGATATCGCCTACCATCCGGCGGCCGTTTACGAAGCTATCATCAATATTATTCTTTTCAGCACTCTCTGGAGCATTCGGAATAAAGTCAAAACCGGTTACCTCTTTTTCATCTATATCTTTGCCTATTCTTTAAGCCAGATCATCGTCTTTTTCTGGCGCGATAACGTAATAATCTTCGCCGGGCTCAAGCAGGCTCAGCTTACAGCCATCGGTGTGATCGTTGTGACAGCCATAGTGTTTTTCTGGTTTGTCAGAAGGAAACCGGCGCAACCCGCTGACGCTGAGCGTTGAGCAAAGCCTGCATCGTCAAACAGCAATCCAGCCGCCACTTTTGTAATCTTATATAATCCACCACATTATTATTGTTTACCCTCTTGAAAATACCGGAGAGATTAAGCATAATATGTACTTAATTACGTATATCCTTAACGATAGCATTATTGAATAAAAACTCAATCCGGGTAAAAACAGCAAATTCATGTTTCGGAGGAGACCATGAGTAAAGCATTTTTAGCCGGTTTAGTTGCCATTCTGATATTATCTCTTTTCTTCTCTGCCGGCTGCGGAGGAAGCCAAACGACAAACAAAGGAGCGGTTCAGGTCTCATCTACCGGGACCGGTAAAGCCGGCATACCAGTTAAACTGGTCTTTCTTACTCAACCGGCAGGTGCAAAAGCAGGCGCCCCGTTCGCGACCCAGCCGGTAGTGATGGTACAGGACGCCGACGGCAAAAAGGTTGATGTACCGGCAACGTCGGTTACCATTATCGTTTACTCTGGTCCCGGCGGTTCGATTTCCGGCACCACCACTGTGGATGTGGTAGATGGGCTGGCGACCTTCAAAGATTTATCCATCGACCAGGCCGGTACCGGCTATGTTCTGATTGCTACCAGCCGGGGGCTTACCTCAGCCAAAAGCGAACCCTTTGATGTAACACCTTAAGCCGGAACTGTGCCCAAGGTACAGGTTAATTACAGGGGACAAAAGTCCTTTCAGGTGATTTGCTTGATTGTGCAAGCAGGTTTTTTTCTTCCTTTGAAGAGGCCGATTTTGAGAAAATAGAAGTGTTCTTATCTGGCATACCTGCTTTTGCAATTCAACGTTTTCTTCAAAGTAAGCCGTGCTGCTCATTAATTAGCCACTAGAAACCTGCCAAGAAACTGACTTAAAAGCACGAATTACGCCGTAGACTCCGTTATCCCCCTTGAATTGGATGCTGAACTCCCGGTAATGTCTTAGCACATTTTGAAAATGCGAAGGGAAGAACACTCCTGGAATAAGAAGCTCAACCTGAGCCATTTCCAGTGTTATTTACTCGATATTGGGAAGGAGGATTAGGTTAAAAATGAGAAAGCTTTTCTGGTTACTCTTGTCCATGTCAATCATCACCATCTTGATTTTTACCGGATGCGGCTCTCAGGCAACCACACCACTCAAAACCTCACCCAGTGCTTCTCCAGTAGCCACTCAGACAACCGCAAAACCGTGCACACCAATTACAATTAAGCTGACCTTTGCCAGCGAAAAAGGTCCGACTCACACCGATATGACCAAAAATTTCCCCGGTTTCTTCAAAATGGTGGAGGAAGCAGCTGGCGGGAAATATGCTTTTGATATCCAGTATTATCCCGTTAATACGCTGCTGGCTGGAGCAGACATTTACGATGGCATTGTAAAGGGAGTGGTTGATGCAGGACAATCATCCACCGCGTACACTCCAAAGCGATTCCCCCTGCTCCTTACACTCAGTCAACCCGGCATAGCTCCTCCAAAAAGTGCCAGTGCTGCTGCCAATGCCGTAATGCAACTCTACAAAAAGTATAACCCAAGGAATTCAGTGATACCCACATTCTTTACTTTTATCCCACGGGTCCGGGATGGATGCACGCCAAGTCGCCAATTACTACCGTTGATCAGATGAAAGGCAAGAAAATCAGAGTCTCAGGCGTTGGGGTTGAGGCTATCAAGTTGATTGGTGGCGATCCAGTAGCCATGCCGATGGGAGATGTTTATGAAGCCGCGCAGAAAGGTATTATTGAAATCCTGGTTTCCCCGGCAGAAACGCTGGAAGGCTGGAAGCACGCAGAACTCTTTGATTACTCAACCTTTGTGCCATATATCTATGCTTCTGATATTTTCTTCGTCACGATGAATCTGAATAAGTGGAATTCACTTCCGGATGACCTTAAGGCAGCCTTTGAGTCGGTTTTTGTTCAGGCAGCCATGCGCGCTGGAGCCATGTGGGACTACATCCACGAGCATGCTAAAGAGTATGCCAAATCGCAGCCCGGCGGACATCAATTCCTGACTCTCTCCGATGCTGAAGCTGCAAAACTGGTAGAAATCATCAAACCGATTCGCGATCAATACCTTGCTTTCCTGAAAGAACAGGGTCTTCCCGGAGAAGAAATTATCAGTGAAACCCAGAGAATCGTGAACGAGTGCAATCAGCAACAATATGCTCCCTGGCAGCCATGATCACCGGTAAATCAAGTAAACGGGTGTCCCGGTCCATGATCCGGGCGCCCGTTACGAAGGCTTAACCGGTTGTTAAATACTTTCCCGGCATGAAAAATTGTGAGGTTTAGACCTGACCACCATGGAGACCTTCGAGCGATTTGTTAAGAGGATAAGCAGGTTCTTTGACTACGTCGCCCGGTTTGGCGTGCTGGCGATGATGATTCTTGTGGTAGCGAACGTGATACTTCGTATTGTCTGGAAATCCATCGTTGGCACGTATGATTATGTCTGCATTATCGGAGCTGTACTGGTCGCCCTCGCACTGGCATATTGCGGCTATAAAAAGGGTCACATCGAAATTGAAATACTCATGTCACAACTCCCTGAGCGCATACAGGGAATAATCGGCAGTATTGTAAACCTTCTTAGCCTGGGATTTTTCTCGATTGTTGCCTGGCAACTGGTTTTACTGGGCAATGAAATGAGACAGAAAGGCGAAACCACTATGACCCTGTACCTGCCCTTTCATCCATACTTATATCTGATAGCTTTTTGCTGTGGTCTTCTGATGCTGGTAATTCTGCTTCAGTTTTTTAAATCTGTGGGAAAGGCAATGGGTAAATGAGTCAATCAACTATTGCCATTATCGGTATAGTTCTTGTAATCATTATTTTTCTGCTACGCATGCCCGTAGCCTATGCCATGGGACTGGTCGGCATGGTCGGATTTGCCCTGGCTTCCTCAATCGAAGGATCCTTCAGGATTGTGGCAAAAGACATCTGGGCGACTTTTTCTTCTTACTCTTTATCCGTGGTACCAATGTTTATCTTCATGGGCACCGTTGCGTTCTACTCCGGTACCAGCGGACGCCTTTTCGATGCAGCTCACAAATTTCTGGGACGTTTGCCAGGAGGACTTGCTCTCGCCACAGTTTTTGCCTGCGCTGGTTTTGGCGCCATGTGTGGATCAACCAATGCCGAAGCTGCTGCCATGGGCAAAGTGACCCTTCCTGAAATGAAAAGGTATAAATACGATGACTCGCTGGCGACAGGCTGCGTTGCGGCCGCAGGGAGTTTGGCGATTATGATTCCACCGAGCACAATTCTGATTCTGTACGGGGTAATGGTGCAGGAGTCCATCGGTAAACTTTTCCTGGCAGGTATCCTGCCCGGTATTCTACTCACCATTCTCTTCGCTTTAACAATAGTAATACTCTGCCGACTAAAACCCGGACTGGCTCCTCCTGCTGCCGGCTCGACCTGGATGGAAAAACTTAAATCCTTATCCGGGATTATCGAGATGCTCCTGCTTTTTGTCCTGGTGATGGGGGGATTGTTCGTCGGCTGGTTTACTCCTACCGAGGCAGGCGCGATCGGAGCTGCCGGTGCTCTTGCAATTGCATTGGTGAGAAGGACTTTAAGCTGGCAGGGGTTCTGGCATGCACTTGAAGATACCACGCAGATAACAGCGATGGTTTTTCTGATCATCGCCGGTGCCACAATCTTCGGGCATTTTATGGCGATAACACGGGCACCCTTCACACTTTCAGAATTTGTTGGCGGACTATCAATACCGCCGATGGCTGTAATGCTGCTAATCATATTACTCTATCTGATTGGCGGTTGTTTTATGGACTCACTGGCACTAATTACGCTGACAATCCCGATTCTCTATCCGGTTATTACCAATTTGGGCTTTAATCCAATCTGGTTCGGCGTGATTATCGTACTTGTTGCAGAAATGGGAGTGATCACTCCACCGGTTGGAGTAAATGTGTATGTGATTAAAGGAGTGGCCAAAGACGTACCTCTTCAAACCATATTCAGGGGAATCTTTCCCTTCCTTTATGCCGAGATTATCTGTGCAATACTTCTCATAATTTTCCCAAAAATTGCTCTCTTCTTGCCCGGCTTAATGAAATAATTACTGAAATGAAATACAACATCTTCCCTTTATATTCACATGATTGGAGGAATTCATTATGAAAGCAGGTTTTATTGGCCTCGGACAGATGGGTCATCACATGGCAACCAATATTCTCTACAAAGGAAACTACCATCTCGTTGTCCATGATATCTGCAAAGAGGCAGCCTCTTCACTGATTAAAGAAGGTGCCGAATGGGCGGACACTCCGGCGCAGGTTGCCTCTATGTGTGATGTCGTTATTACCTGTCTGCCGACTCCGCAAAGTGTAGAAGAAGTGGTTTACGGCAAAAAAGGATTGAAAGACGGCTGGAAACAGGGAGATATTTATATTGACATGAGCACCAACTCCCCTTCCCTTATCAGGAGGATAGCTCAGGATGCCCGGCTTTCGGGAGTAACGGTTCTTGATGCTCCTGTAAGCGGCGGCACGACGGGCGCACAGGCAGGAACATTGACCATTATGATCGGCGGAGACCCCTCTGCGCTGAATAAAGTTAGAGGTATCCTGGAAACAATGGGGAAGAAAATCGTCCATGTTGGTGATGTCGGTTGCGGTAATATCGCCAAGCTGATTAATAACATGATTTCCTTGGTTTGCAACTCGGTCTCCGCTGAAGCATTTTTACTGGGGAAAAAAGCCGGGATCAATCCGAAAGTGTTGTGGGAAATTGTTACCTCCAGCACGGGTGACAACTGGTGCGTGCGGCGATATCCAAATACCACCTTCAAAGGTAATTTTGAACCCGGATTCAAAATTAGTCTGGCCTGCAAAGACATCGGACTGGCAATTAATCTGGGCAATGAAACCGGCATTTCTCTGCCGCTGGCAATCGAAGTGAAGAAAGAGTTGCAAAAAGCCATGGAAGAGGGTTTTTCAGACAAGGATGTCGATGCTGTGATACTGCCCATGGAAAAAGCAGCCGGTGTAAAAGTGCGTGTTAATGAGGATTAAACCGGATCTTCCCTGAGATTCTTTCCTAAAAAATTTATGAAAGTGAGGAAACAGCATGATAGTCGTTAACAGCAACGCTGTGGAGAGCGTCCAGACGAAGGATGAAATCGTGGGTCAGGGACCTGTTTATCGCAAAGTTCTGGCAGAACCCAGAGATACGGGTGGTTACGGTATTCTGCTGGTTACTTTTGCCCCGGGAGCAAAGTTGAATTATCATGTCCACAATTCAGAGCAAATTCTTTTTGTAACCGATGGTGAAGGCATCGTAGCTACTCCAGATGAAGAGAAAAAGGTAACCCCCGGAACGTTTATTTTAATTAAACCCGGTGAGGTACACTGGCATGGTGCCACGGAAAAATCTTCATTTACTCACCTGGCAATTCAAAAACCCGGGATAAGGCTTGCGAAGCCCGCAAAAGGCTAAAATCTAGTGATCAGATTACTCTGTTGCGTTTAAAAAATTAAAAGCTGGTGAAAAAGGTGAAGCCGAAAACCTGGTCTCCTGTTGCAAGAGATTCCATTTAATTTTTAATGGAGCCGCTCCATTAGATTGGGCAATTTACCCTGGATATAAAGATTAACTGCTTCGTCAATTTTCGGCACATCGGTCACAACCACCTCTAAGGAGCGGTTTTTCAAACTCTCATATGCTCCCCAGCCCATTCCACCAGCTATCACAACCTGGCAATCAGCAATGGTATCGATCATACTGGCGTGACGGGCTTGCGAGGCGGCATCAAAACCATGGCGAGCACCTGCCATTTCTCCATGTCCGGCAAAATGCTGGTGACCGGTTTTAGGTCGCTGCACCCTGCCGGTAATTTTTCCGCCCTCAACATCGACCACCAGATAATAAGGAGCCCTGCCAAAATGCTGGCTGACGTTTATTCCATCTTCAGTTACTACAGCTATTTTCATCAAGTAATCCTCCATCGATCTTTCAGGTGAATTATTTTCCATTTCAGGAGGCACCCTGCCTCCAGTGATTATTATCAGCCTCCCGTAGCACAGGTAAAGGAAGCCAGAGCCAGCCAGCGAACCTCCCTGCTGCGGCAGACCGGGCACCTGAATGCCTTAGCCTCATCCGGACCCCTGGGAGATTCCACCTGGAATTTTGTGCCACATTTATTGCACCGGTATTCCCATGGTGGCGGCATGACTTCCAGATTACAGGCATTGTATTTTGAGAAATCCGAGCTTAGACACCTCGGACAGGCTGAAACCTGTGCAAAAGGAGGCTCGGTTATTGCAAAGATTTCCCCGCAATTGCTGCATCTGTATTTCTGAATATCTGCGTCCATTCCCGTTCCACCTGCATGATTTTAAGCTTTGGTATAACTCCATCCGTATGATGCTCATTTTATGCATTCATGTCAAATCAAGGCGCAGACCGGATTTCACGAAAATATAATTTTCTCCAAATTCCTGCGAAAGGATACTGATTACCGGTAAATCAGTACAGTGACAGAGACCCAGCTTCTGCACACCAAGCTCTTTCAAGGCATTGATGCTCAGCCAAAGTCTTTCTTCAGAGGCACCAATGAGATGAGAGCCGCCGATGAGAGCGTAAATTTCCTGCATGCCTGTTATTTTCTGGGCATGATAAACGGTATTAATCATCCCTCGGTGGGCACAGCCCAGAATGATAACCAGCCCCTTTCCTGTTTTGATAATAACCGCCCGGTCGTCTTTGAGTTGATCTGGCTGAAATTCCTGTCCCTCCCTGATAAAAAGACCGGGATCGATTGTCTCATAATCGGTGACCATCGGGATTTCACCGGTAGTAAGCAGGTTTTCCGTAATCAAGACTGGCTGATTTGAGAGATGAAAATCTGCTCCGGCACTTTCCAGTTCTTCCGGCTGAAATGGGATTCCAATAAACCTTTCCGGATCATCTCTTCTCCGGTGGTATTTTTTCTGCCAGACATCCGGATGTGCGATAACATCAACCCTTTTCTTCATCCTCTTCAGTATTTCCCGTAATCCGCCCGTATGATCATTATGCCCGTGACTCAGCACTATCTTATCAACCGTCTTTAAATCCAATCCCAGCGCATCTGCATTGTGTACCGCCGCGCTGCCCGCTCCGGTATCCAGAAGAATCCTCATTTCGCCGGTTTCGATCAGTACGCTTAAACCCCATTCAGCCAGAAAATTACCCATACTGGCAGTGTTTTCACTGAGCACCGTGATGTTTAAATTCATTTTGCCTCCTTTATGTCAAATGCTTTTCTCCCATCCAATTGACAACTCTTTATCCCGACCATCTACACGGGCAGAGAGCTGCCAGCACAGGCTACCTCCTTAACCCTGCCGTCCCCGCCACCCCCAGCCTCCTCCTCTGCCTCTTGAAACAACGGCTGTCTCCTCAGGTCTTACATCTGGGGAATTACACACCGGACACAGCAGGTTTGATTTTTCATTCCCTTCAACGGTCTCCTCCCAGATATGGTCATTTTTACATCTAAACCGCCTTGGAAACAGCTCAAAATTTCCTCCTTCAATGCGGATAGCCTTGCCCGTTAAAAGCGCTTCCGCTATTTTCTTGCGTGCCGATGCCAGCACACGCTGAAAGGTCGGACGGGAAATATTCATTTTCTGGGCTCCCTCTTCCTGCTCAAGACCTTCTAGATCGTGCAAGCGGATGGCTTCCATTTCTTCAAGAGTTAAATTAACTTCCAGTAGATTTCTCAGCGGTATACCAGCAGGCTTAAAATAAGTGACTTCTGGAAGAAATTCAATCCTTCTACATTTTACCGGCCTTGCCATAGTTCCTCCTATATGAGCATATGCTCATTAACATGATATCAGCTTACTGTATAAAAATCAATTGATCTGTATTTTATTCCGGGAAGCTGGTAATATTTAATCCGGCACAGGCTGATATTTTCACCGGATTATCGATTTAACTTTAATTAATTATGCAAAAAAGCGAAAATAAATTAAAGCATAATAATAGAATTTTGCCGGAGATGCTGACAATCGCTCTGGCAGGAAATGCTAATGTCGGTAAGAGTGCGATTTTCAACCAGCTGATTGGAGTAAGGCAGGAAACTGGCAACTGGCCTGGTAAAACGATCGAAGCAGCAGAAGGGATACTGGTTCACCATGGAAGAAAGATCAGGATCGTTGATCTGCCGGGAATTTATTCTTTTTCAACTTATTCTCCAGAAGAAATGATAACCCGCAAATTTATCCTTACCCGACATCCAGACATTGTCATTAATGTGATCGATGCAACCGCGCTTGAAAGGAACCTGTATTTTACTCTCCAGCTTGCTGAAATGGAGATTCCTTTTGTCATTGCCCTGAATTTCGCTGACGTTGCCGCAAAAAAACATATTCATATAGATACAGATGCCCTGGGCAAAGTATTCGGTGTACCCGTCGTCAATACCGTTGCTATCAAAGGCATCGGTATCCATGAGATGATAGATCTGGCAATCAGCCTGACCAGGGAAAATCGGATTTTCAAACCTTTAGAAATCAAATACGGTCGTGAAATAGAAGAAAGACTTTCTTTGCTGATTGAAGCATTGAAAAGCACAGGCCTGGAAATGCCCAATCGATGGGTGGCGATCAAACTACTGGAAGACGATCAGGAAATCGTTCAAGAAATCGCCAGTCAGAATCCAGAAATAGCGCAACAGTCACGAACACTGGCGGGCGAAATAGCAAAAATGCACGGGGAAGACGCCCCCGCGGTGATTGCCTCTGAGAGATACGCGATGTCTGCCCGTATCTCGAGGCAGGTCAGAAAAGCCAATTCTCAATTTATCCCAACGCTGGCGCAGAAAATAGATAACATCAGCCTGCATCCGATCACCGGCTACGTTGTTCTCTTTGCCATGCTACTTTCAATCCTGATCATCATCTCATTTTTTGGCGGCTGGATCTCGGAAATAATACCGCGCCTTTTCAACCTTTTCAAACCCGAATTATCATCACCCCTGATATCAATAATTTGGGAAGGCGGAGTTGTCGGTTTATATGCTTCCCTTTCAGTAGCACTGGGGTTTATTTTTCCCTTTTATTTGATACTGGGCGCCCTTGCAGAATGCGGCTATTTACCCAGAATCGCTTTTTTGATGGACAGGCCATGTCATACTCTCGGTCTGCACGGACAGGCAAGTTTACCCCTTTTACTGGCGCTGGGTTGCAATGTGCCGGCATGCCTTTCCTGCCGGATTATGGAAAACCGCAGGGACAGGTTGATTGCCATCTTCCTGACTACCCTCGTTCCCTGCTCCGCCAGAACTTCGGTTATTCTGGGACTGGTAGGGGCTTTTGTGGGAATTTATTGGGCAATTGGACTTTTCGCCTTCCAGTTTTTACTGATCGCGCTGATCGGCAGAATATTGAACCGACTGATGCCGAGTTCATCTCCCGGTATTATTATGGAGATTCCAGAATACCGTGTGCCCTCAACCAGGGTCGTCTTCCAGCAGGCGTGGAAGAAATTTAAAGATTTCCTGATAATCGGCGTGCCGCTGATCGTTGCCGGCAGTGCCGTAATCGAAGCTCTCAGGGTATTTAACTACATGGATGTAATTACCCGGTTTATTTCACCTTTAACCGTGACATGGCTGGGTTTACCTGCTTTCACCGGCGTTCTGCTCATCTTTGGCATTCTGAGGAAGGAAGCCGCTCTGGCTCTTCTGATTACCTTTTCCGGGGGATCTGCTATTATCGACGTTATGTCACCTTTACAACTGGTGGTCTTTTCTCTGGTCATCATGATGTATATTCCCTGCATATCCACGATTGCTGTCCTGATCCGGGAAACCGGCTTAAAGGCAACCATAATCATGGCGATAACGGAAATTTTACTGGCAATTGCCATAGGTGGAATTGCCTACCGTTTGCTGGATCTGATTCTTTGATTCTCTTCGGGAGGCGGATAAACCGCGAGTTTCGTTTGTACTGGAATCGATGCGTACTGGCATGTTAAAATTCAGCCAAATACCCATGTTTGATAAATGAGGAGGAATTATGGAAGTTAATGCCGCTATTCTGGGACGGAGGAGCATCAGAAAATACAAGCCGGATCCGGTGGATGAAAAGATCTTAAACCAGGTTCTCGAAGCCGCCCGCCAGGCTCCATCCTGGGCAAACACGCAATGCTGGAGGCTGGTGGTAGTCAGAGATAAAGAGATTAAAAACAGGCTGGCAGATACCATGTTCACCTTTGTGGGCAGGGGTAATCCAACCGCAGAAGCGATGAAAATCGCCCCCATCGCCGTGGCGTTCTGTGCCGAACTCGGAAAATCAGGTTATTCGTTCAGGGAACCGCGGGAACCCGTCACGGATAAGGGCGAATTTTGGTTTATGTTTGATGTTGCTCTGGCGATGGAAAATTTCTGCCTTTCGGCATATTCTTTCGGGCTAGGCACGGTCATCATCGGTGCTTTCGATGCTCAAAAAGCCGCCGACGTCCTCAAGGTACCTTCAGGATACGTGGTTGTAGCATTGACTCCGCTGGGCTATCCGGATGAGTCGCCTGCTCCCAGACCACGCAAAGAGATGGCAGAAATCGTTTTCCATAATCAATTCGGTGCAGGGTAAATCCTCCCCGGGAACAGATGATTTGTGCCTGTACTGGAAAACAAATTCCTGACAGTCTGTCCTGCAAACAAAGCTAAAGAGAAACCGATAAAATATCAGGAGCTATTTTGTGGCTGAAGATAAGGCTATAAGCGCCTCTGAAGAGAAAAATCACGTTAAAAGAGATTGGACAAAAGGAAGTATTGCCGGTAACCTGTGGTCTCTATCCTGGCCTATGACCGTCAGCAGTGCGGTGATGATGATCGGCCCCACGATCGATATGGTCTGGATAGGTAAACTGGGAGAAGCCTCAATCGCCGGGGTTGGAGTCTCAGCGATTGTAGTAATGCTGATCAATTCTCTGATCATGGGTTTGTTTACCGGTTTACGCGCTATGGTTGCCCGCTTTGTGGGAGCTAAGGACGAAAAAACCGCCAATGTCGTCGCACAGCAAGCATTTGTAATTGGAGTTGCTTTTTCAATCTTCGTGGCAGCCATTGGACTCTTTCTAGCTGAACCGATTCTGAAGTTGCTCGGCGTAGATGATGCGGTAGTCGCCGAAGGTGCTGCATATATGCGGATTCAGCTTCTCGGCATTTTTACCATGTCCTTTGTTATGATTGCCCAGAACATCATGCAGGCATCCGGTGATGCACAAACACCGATGAGAATCAGTATTGGAATGCGTATTGCCCACATTGTCCTCTGTCCATTCCTGATCTTCGGCTGGCTGTTTTTTCCTCGTCTCGGTGTAAGCGGAGCCGCTTTAACCGATGTGATAGTACAGGCATGTGGAGGAGCGCTCGCCCTGTGGATAGTTTTCAGCGGCAGAACACGCCTGCGTCCCACTCTGAGAAACTTCACTTTCAATGGGAACATTATCTGGCGCATGGTTAAAATCGGCATCCCAGCTTCATTAAGTGGCATACATTTCAATATTGGCAACATCGTATTTATCTGGTTTATCGCTCCATTTGGTACACAAGCAGTGGCTGGTCACACTCTTATCTCAAGGCTGGATAGCTTTGTGATCATGCCAGCGATAGGTCTGGGTTCGGCTGCCGGTATTCTGGCCGCACAAAACCTGGGAGCCGGTCAACCAGACCGTTCGGCAAAAACCGCCTGGATAGCCATTGGCTGGTTTACCGCCATCATGTTCGTTCTCTCCCTGGTGATGTGGACATGGTCAGAGCAGGTCATCCGTATTTTTAATACAGAGCCGGACCTGGTGGATATGGCGAGTAAATTCTTGAAGATACAGATCGTAACCTATATGCTTAACGGTCTGATGATCGTTATGATGAATGTGATGAACAATGTTGGTGATACGCTGATCGCGATGTTCATTGACATCGGAACAATGTGGGGCATCCGGGTCCCGCTGGCAATCCTGCTACCACGCATAGCAAACCTGGGAGTTTATGGCGTGCGCTGGGCACTGGTAGCCGATACCGTCTCATCTGCGCTAATATTCATCATTTACTTTAAATCCGGGCGCTGGAAACGCAAGAAAATCTAAGCTGCCGGAATATCATTTATGAAAATAGCGGAGCGAAAGGTAAAGATAAGTCAGGACTTATCTTTTTCGGCAGCCAGTCTTCTCACTTCGATGGACATTGCTGGTCCATCAATCTGCATCGGGCACCTGATCTTGCAACGTCCGCAGGTTAAACAGGTATAAGCTACCGCAGCAGCCTTTTCCAGATTATGGCTGATGGTAGCCGCCCAGACTGCTCCATTGGCAGCAAAATATTTATCGCCGAAATGCCCGGCTGTCAGGGCAAAAACCGGGCACTCGTAAAGGCACCCGCCGCAGCGCAAACAGTACAGCGCCTGGCTCAGCACCGGATTTTTTGCCAGTTCGGTGCGACCACCATCCAGAAAAATCACATGCAATTCTGCAGGTCCATGTGCGCCGTAGGTGGTAACCTTTTCAATATCCCCGGTTTTACTCGGGCTGGATATCATGCTCACGTATCCCGGAACTGTATAATTAGCATAACGCCAGGTCACCTCGGCAACCTTGTACGCATCATGCAGAGTAGGTACCAGCTTTTCCATCCCTATGATAGCAATATGAATGGACGGGAGACTGGTTGCCAGCCTGATATTGCCCTCATTTTCGATTAGAAACAATGTCCCTGTATCTGCTGCAACCACATTGGCACCGCTCAAACCGATGTCGGCAGCAATGAATTTTTCCCGCAGTAATTTCCGGGCAGTAGCCACAAGTTTGCCAATATCATCCGGTGGCAGTTTCTCTCCGGTTAATTCCGAGAACAACTTTGCTACATCCTCCTTGGGCACATGAACGGCAGGTGACAGGATGTGCATTGGTCTGGAATGGAGTTTCTGGATAATGAACTCGCCAAGATCGGTCTCATATACTTCGTTGCCGGTTTTCTCAAGATGCTCGCGGATTTCAATTTCCTCACCGGTCATGCTTTTACCCTTCACAATCAACTTACCGGTACCCACGAGCCTGTCCACAATGTTCAGGCAGTCCTGCACAGTTCGGGCAATATAAGCTTTCCCTTTGTTATATTCAATGGATTCACAAGCCTGCTCAGCCAGTGACTCCATGCTGGCAATGGATTTCTTCTTGATTTCACGAACTTCCTTTGCCATTTCAATTGTATGGGGAAAGCGTTTAATTGCCTCGTTGATGTTATTTCGGTAACTGGCAATAGCGCGTGATAAGGCTAGCGTAATGCGCTCATTATGAGCCGCTTCCATTATTTCTTTTCTGTATTCTTTAAATTCTGACATCCGCTGATTCTCCTTCGAGGGACATCGCTACCATACTGGCAAGGTCATATACCTGCACATTCTCTATCTTCAGAGCTTTTAATCCGGCTTCAAGTTGCATAATGCAACCAGGGCAGTGGGTAACAATGATGCTGGCTCCAGTTTCGAGCAATTCTTTAACCCGGTTTTTCGCCAGCATCTCGCTGATTTCGGGGAAAACAGCCTCAAATCCTCCTCCACCTCCACAGCAGGTAGCCCACTCGCCGCAGGTCCAGACCGGTTCAACCAGCTCGATGTTTTTGATCGCCCTGAGAATTTTCCGCGGTTCTTCAACCAGCCCAAGGTAACGTACAAGCTGACATGGATCATGGTAGGTAATTTTAACCTGTTTGGGAAAACGCAGTCTCAAATCAGTAATTCTTTCAGCCAGTACCTCACAGAAATGCCTGACCTTCAAATCCTGATTATTGCCAGCTTCTTTCATCAGGATACGCAGGGTGTAAGTACAGGAAGGAACCATGCTGATGATTTCGCGGACGCCTCTGGACCTGAATCTGGTGTGCACTTCTCTGGAATGACGATCAAACTCGCTCTTTTCACCCATGTAGTACAGGAGACCACCGCAACAGGGTTCTTCTTCAGCCAGATAACCCGGGTTAATATCTAGATGACGCAGTACTTTGATAGCATCACGCAAAGGCTGTCCATCCCTGTTCCTATTCCTGCCCACCATCTTTAAAAATACCCCATCCAGCCCTATTTTTTTCTGCAATCCTGCCAGTTTCAGCGCTCCCCCGGTACCGATGGTGCTTTTATCCATCTTGCGGATAATTCCCATCAGTGATTCCAGCTTGCTTTCGAATTGATAGCCGCATCCAGCGAAAAAGAAGGTCACTCCCTCTTTAAGCAAATTCAATCCTTCTGCCCATTTCGCTCCCTCCTCCTTGGAAACTCCCAGGATGTTATCCCTGCGCTTAATATTATCCGCCAGGTAACTTAACCCCGGCGGAACCAGATTCTTTTCGTTCATGGCCCGATCCTCTGGATTATGACGATTATCCCATGCTTATTATCACTGATATCCGCCCAGGATGCAAAAGAACTAAACAGGATGAAGCCCCCTTTCTCCTCTTACCTGATTAATTGTCTCCCGGATACCCTCTTTCATGGTCCACTGCAGATGAAACCCCAGTTCTTCCTCAATGTGTGAAGTATCATATTTGCAGGTCATAATCAGATGACTTCTGGATTTTTCCAGGGGCAATAGAGTAATGTCGGCAGATGGAATCAGCTCTTTCACGTAATCGGCGATTTCTCCCACGCTGTGTATATTACCCCTCACCGAGAAAGCCCGCGTTCTGGTTTTTCCGCTTTTGGCTGCCAGCAGTATAGCCCGGGCGGCATCCTCAACATAGGTCCAGCCCAGAATATTATCTCTCGCAGCCGGCACCTTCCCGGGCAACCCCAGAGCCGGGTTAATCACCATCTGCTGAATAATACGTGCGGTTCTGCCGCGGGATTGCCAGGCGCCATAAACCAGCACCAGTCGTATTGCTACGATGTCCATGTTATAGGTGCCCGCATAATAATTCGCAAAATGTTCATCAATTGATTTGGTGGCTCCATAAAGATTCTGGGGATAATGCGGGGCATCATTCGGGATATATTCTTCCCTGTAAGCCTCCGGCGGACCGAATACCGAGCCGGAACTGATCCAGACCACCTTTTTAACCCCAAAAAGTCGGGCTGCCTCAAAAACTGCCACCGTGCCATCGCAGTTTACCCTGATTCCCAGAAAAGGGTTGGCATTGACGTCATGCAAGAGCAAAGCAGCAGTATGGATTATCTTCTCCACTCCATATTCTTTGATCGTTCCGGCAAGACGAGCAAAATCGGTTACATCACCCTGAATTATTTTAACCTGTTTTTCGATCTGCTCCGAATTCAAAAATCTTTGCAACATCAACCTGTCCGGCAACCAGTCATAAACAATTACCTGCTCTCCATCTGTAACCAGATCACGCACTACCCTTGAACCGATAAAACCATTACCGCCTGTTACCAGATACGTCATCTTTACCTCCTGACACGTTCTGACATCTCCAACTTTAACACTTAAGGTGACAAGTTGTATAACTCGATTGCGAGTATTTTCATCAATAAAAAGCAGGCTGCCTCCATTGAGGCAGCCTGCTCGAAATGAGCCAAGCAGTTTCTATTTGGAGACCTTTTCTATCCAGGCAGTTTGCGGCGACCAGCGGAAACCTGATCCTCCCAGATTGCTGAAATACGTATCGTGAACATAATCCTGGAGAATATAGTTTTCACTCATGATATAAAGCGGGATTGTGGTGCAATCATCTACCAGCATTTTAACCGCCTGCTGGCACAGTGCTTTTTCAGTCTCAAAATCCCTGGCTGCCAGTGCTTTGTCTATCAGGTCAGTTAGACCGGCAGGCTTCTGTAAAACCGGATACCGGGTCGCCGAAGCTCCAAAATACAGTGAAAGGAATGAAGCATAGTTGGTCTGGGTGACGCCCTGGGTAACGTAAATCAGAGCATTATCCCAGCCCTTCATGACTTTCTCGTTCCAGCTCGCATTGGCAACTACATCCAGCTTGGCATTGATACCAATTGCTGCCAGGTTTGCCTGGATTGCAAGCAGCGGTTCCTGAGCGAAGGTATTTGAGGTAATAATTGTTGTAGTAAATCCGTTGGGATAGCCAGCTTCCGCCAGCAGTTGTTTGGCTTTAGCAGGATTATAGGCATAGGCGTCGGTATCTATATGACCGAATTGCCAGGCGGCTGCAGGCTGGTTAGCCACTTCCCACATTCCTTTACCCAGGGTGGCAGCAATGCTCTTTCGATCGATTGCATAAGAGATTGCCTGCCTTACTTTGATGTTGGAGAAGGGTGAGTTGGTATGCTTGCTATCCGGAATAAAGCTCATCAAGGGACCGGGTCGTTTCTCGTACTTGTAGCCTCTTTGAATCAGTTCAAAGGAGACAGTCTCGTTGGGAGAGCGCAGAGCATCTCCGGCTCCTGCCTGGAAAGCAATGTTAGCCGTATTGGCATCCACGATGAAAAGAAACTGCACACCATCAAGATAAGGCTTGCCTTGATCCCAGTAATTGTCGAAGCGTGAATATTCCAGAGATGCGTCCCTGACAAAGTTCTTGAATTTAAATGGACCGGTGCCCACAGGGTTCAGGCGGATCCAATCCAATCCGTTCTTCTCCGCTGCAGTGGGAGAAACCATCCAGCCGGCTGAAGCCTCAAGTGCATTTAGCAGCGTATTCTGGTATGACTTCACATTTAGACGGATGGTATAATCATCGATTACATCAATTCCTGTCCATTGAGGCGCCTGACCGGACGCCATGTACCTGTCCAGATTCCATTTGGCGGCTGCAGCATTGAAATCGGTTCCATCATGGAACTTCACGCCTTTTCTAAGGTGGAAAGTGATGGATTTCCCATCATCCGCAATACTCCAGTCGGTTGCAAGAACCGGATGTATCTTTCCGGCATTATCTGAATTTACCAGTGCTTCCAGACAGGGAATTACAGACATTACCGAGCCAAAATCGGTGATCGAAACCGGATCACCCAGGATCAGCGGAGTTGCCGAAGTGATGATTCTCAATACTCCGCCATATTGCTGCTTCCCTGTGGCGGGAGTGGTGGAAATTACTGGTGAAGGAGCGACGATCGGCGTGGAGGGAGCTGGAGTTGAAGCAACCGGTGAGGTCGGAGTTTGAGTGGCCGGAGTTGTTGTAGTCGCGGGTGTTATCTGCTGTCCGCAAGCCAACAACAGGAGAGCAGCAAACAACACAATACATACCAGAGCAAGTAAACTTTTTTTCATGATCCATCCTCCTGAATCAATTTTCCCCTATTTTTATCCTGTAAATTCAAGCCTGAGATATTGTTTCGCCACAAATAACCTGGGCAATTGCGTGATTTAATTCCCACGCACAGGCTTTAAGTGCTTCTGCGTAAAAATTAAGGCTAACCTGATCTGTCCTTGCTGGTGGCACAATCAGACTCGCAGCAGCCAGAATATCTCCTTTACCATTGTAAACAGGAACTGCTATCGCCCATAAGCCAGGTTTATAATCCTCTTTATCAAAGGCAATCCCCTCTCTCCTGATGCGTGCCAGTTCCAGCTCCAGCAATACAATATCCGTGATTGTGTTTGGAGTATAAGCTTTGAGGACATTCCTGCTGTAAAACTGCTTTCGCTGGTCATCCTCCATGAAAGCCAGCAGTATCTTTCCGCAAGCTGTAGCATGTAAGGGCAATCTCTTAGGCACCGGATTACTCATGGGCAAGCCTTTCGAGGAAATACCGATTTCTTCCACCATCAACGATCTGTCAGAATCGAGAATGGTCAGATTAACCGCGGTATTGTGAGCAGCATTGAGTTTTGCCAGGTAACAGTAAGCCAGGTCTACAAACTTCAAATTTCTCCGGATGGCAAAGCTGCAATCAATCATCTTTAAACCCAGAGAATATCTGCCATTTTTCCGGGTTTGATACAAGAACCGGCGTTTTACCAGCGTTGAAACAAGCCTGTAAACTGTAGACTTATTGAAGCCTGTCAGCCGTGAAAGTTCTGTTAAGCTTATCTGCCCATCCCGCTGCAGAAAGATTTCCAGAATGTCCAGTGCTTTATCAACTGTACCGGAAATATTGCCTTCCATCTGCCAGCCAAATTTTTCAAATAATGAAATTTTAAGAGGGATTTAAATTCGCCAGATTATATCACGGCACTTTCGTGATTGTCAAAGTCGTGTACTCGTTCGGTACATTGGTGACACTTTAGCTCCTTTAAATATAGTTTTTCCAGGAATTGGAGAGGGGTAAGATAACCGAGTGCCTGATGGGGGCGTTCGGTATTACAAATCATTTCC
>Ga0123519_10002322_pt1 | contig 32263 bp, 28 predicted proteins | sample YelNatPaOPRAMG02_FD_87396 | JGI IMG/M metagenome (GOLD analysis project Ga0123519, IMG submission 87396) | Hot spring microbial communities from Yellowstone National Park - Yellowstone National Park OP-RAMG-02 (version 2) | ecosystem: Environmental > Aquatic > Thermal springs > Hot (42-90C) ... | reverse complement strand
ATTCGGCGATGGCCTGCATCTGGGCGTCGGTGGCGTTTAGGTACAGCTCGCGAAGGACGAGGTTCTGCTTGGTGGAGACGAGCGGAAGCCCTCCGGCCCTCGCCACCGCGCGCACCAGCTCGGCGGTGAACCCGGGCGGGACGTCGAAAGCCTCGATCAGCACCCTCTCGCCGGGCGAGACCGCGACGGAGTACGTGACCATAAGCTCGGCTAAGCGGGCGTATCTCGGATCCAGCATCGGCGGTTCTCCTGTGTGCGATCGACCGGTCAATCAGTTTGGCAGTTCCGGTGGACGGGGTACACCATGCAAGCGCTACTGTGGACCAGCGCGGAATAGGCAGGCTGCGGGCGCGAACCCGCAGCGATGGCGCACGCAGCGCGTTCCATATGTAGAGCAGCCGCAAGCGGAACCCAACGTGCGCACACGCAGTCAAGTAAATGTGTGTAGCTCGCGGCCATGGCCGGTGCAGCCCTGCTGGGGCGAGCGGCCTCTTCTCCACCCCCCAACGCGCTGCAGGCCCCATAGCTTCTGTGTGCCTGCTCTCATACTAGCATGAAGGCCGGGCTGCGGGAAACAGATGAAACCTGAAATAGGGGAGGTAGTATAGACGATGCCAGAAACTGATGCAACCCCCGCGCGGGACGAAGGCGCAAGGCGCGTGGGAGAGATGACGGTAAGCGAGGCCGGCCGGAAGGGCGGAAGGAAGGTTAAAGCGCTGATAGAGGAAGGCAAGCGGGTGTTGGCGGAAGAGGCACGGAAGCGCGCCCAGGCCACCAACTGACGCTGATCCCTCTCCTTGTGTGCGAGCCAACTAACCCGAACGTCGAAAGGGCAGAGAGATGCGCTCCCTGCCCTTTCGCGAACTGGCGCTTTGTGTGGCGCCGGCAACTGGACTACAACAGCTCCTTCGGCCAGCTCTTCTGGGTCCTCTTCACCATATCCTCGAAGTACTTCTGCTGCTTCGGATCGTTGGTGCCGCTCCACATCTCCTTCGGGTACACGGTCTGGATCAGCTTAAGGGCCTTCGCGTGCGTGTCGGAGAAGACGAAGTTGATACGGCTTTGGTGCGTCTGGTACACGCTCTTGCCGGTTTCAACGGTCCAGTTGAACGCGTCGTTCTGGGTGTAGAAGTCTGGCCAGACTGTGCGGGTTTCGATGATGCAGATCAGGTTGGACGGGTCCTTGATCTCGGCGAGCTCGCGGGCTCGAGGGCCCGTATCCACGCCGGTGAACACGGGGGCACTCTCCTGGAAGAAGCCGCCGTTGTAGGCGTATGAGTTGGGGATCTTCTGGCTTGGGTCCTTGTAATACTGGTTGCTCTCGTCGCCGCCGTTGGCCCAGGCCCAGTCGTTGGATGGGCACTGCCACACGGACATACTCTTGACATACATGGAGATGGCGCGGCGCCAGTTCCAGCGGGCGGTGCCGCCAGCGGTGCTGCTGCTGAAGTCCACGTATCCGGTCATGCTAAGGGCGGCGGGGTTGTTGGGAAAGCGGTTGAGTGGGAAGGTGTCGTCCCAGTCGCTAAGGTAGGTATTGAGGGCTAAGCCGATCTGCTTCTCGTTGTTGAAGCATGCGGTGGCCCTCGCCTTCTCCCGTGCTTGGGCGAAAACGGGGAACAGAATGGCTGCGAGGATGGCGATAATCGCGATGACCACCAGCAGCTCAATGAGCGTGAAGCCTCTGCGTGACATGTCTAGACCCTTTCTCCCTCTTAAGAGGCCAATCCGCGCGCTGGCGGGGTGCGGCGCGCTGGCTCCCGCACCGACCTACGGCTACAGCTTAGCGCGCGGCTACTGCTGTGTCAAGCCGCAGTTGACAGCAGACGTCGCCCATGGTATAGTAAGGCCAGAGGGTGCTCTCTCCCCAGCGTGGCGGCGGGTGTGGCGCAGCTGGTTAGCGCGACAGGTTGTGGCCCTGTAGGTCGTGGGTTCGAATCCCATCACTCGCCCCAACACCCCACTCCATCAGATGGTTCCTAGTCGCGCCTTTGTTCGGTTCTTCAGCGCGGATTCAGGGCGTTTCCGTGCGGCACCGCGGCGATACCCGGCGGTGAATCCACCTTATACGCGCTAGATCCCTCAGCATCCGGCTCGATTCGCGTGCCAGCCGCATCCGGGAATCTGGATCGTGGCGCCAGCGCACCGGCACCTCTTTGATTCTGTATCCCATCCGGCGGGCCAGGAAGAGCAGCTCTACGTCAAGAGCGATGCTATCTATTACCGACCGGCTGAACACGTCTCTGCACGCCGCGCGGCTGAACAGCTTGAACCCGCACTGCGTATCCCAAATGCCCGGCAGCGCCACGAGCTGAATCAGAAGGTTCCCGCCCCTTCCAAGCCACTCCCTGAACCAAGGCTCGCGCACCTCCAACCTGCTGTCGGCCAGGCCGCGAGACGCGATAGCCACATCGTATCCCCCCTCGCGGGCGGAGAGCAGGGCGTTCACCTCCTCGATTGGGGTGGCCAAATCGGCATCGGTGAACAGCACGTTCTCCCCCGCGGCGGCAAGCATGCCGGTTCTCACCGCGTGCCCCTTGCCGCGGTTCACCCCGTCGGAGATGACGCGAACCGGTTTGCCGCGCCCGAAGGCGTTGGCTAGCTTCACGGTGGCGTCTGTGCTGCCGTCGTCCGACACGATGATCTCCGCGGAGTACGGCTGGTTGGTTAGGAAAGCCCAGATCGCCTCAAGAGATGGAGGCAGCCGGCGCTCCTCGTTGTACGCGGGAATCACTACCGAGAGGTAAGGCGACATAGAATCAGTACCACGAAAGCTGCGAGAGGAGAGCGTCAGGGCGCATGTACGTTCTGCTGCGTCTGGATCTCTCGCCTCTCATGGCCGTGCACATCGGCTATGTGGTTACAATAGCTAGCCTCACGGCGTCTAATTGGGTGAGCACGTGCGCCGCCAGCAGCGCCGTTGACTCGCGGCCATGGATTGTCTAACATGGTTTCTGTGGCCAGCCGGGCCCGCGGCCTGGTGAGCGGCCATGCGCCTGCAACCGCGGTGCTCGAACATGCCGTTTGCGTTGAGCGGACAACGGCACGACACCATCGGGCCCAGGCCATGCGTTGAGACGGGCCGCGTGCCGCTCGCAAGTTAGGGCTTGGAGGACGTGGGCTAGCTAGCGCCCTCGATGTGCGTCGGCTTCCTGGCTCCCGACCCTCTGAGCCCGTACCACCAGTGGGGATACCAACCGTGACACGTCTAAAGCTACGCCTCTTCGGAGCTGCACTGTTGATGGCCCTCGTGGCCTCGACCGCCCTGGCAGCCAGCGCTCCGCAATCCAAAAGCCCCGATGCCACTATGGAGCAGTTCCTCCAGGCCATGAGGCAGAGGGACAAGGAAAAGGCCAAGCCCAAGCTCAAAGCCGCTTTCGACTGGCCGGCACTGGCGCAGGCCAACTTCCCAGACTTCCAGAAGCAGCCGGAAGCCAAGCGCCAGGCACTCATCACGCAGGTGCAGTCCATCTTCACCGCCGTCTTCGCCATGGGCAAAGACGCGGATGGCATGAAGATGAGCAAGGCCAACATCAAGGGCTCCGAAGCCACCGTGGTCCTCCTAAGGAAGGACAAGGACGGCAAGATGTTGCCCACCACGGAGTTCAAGCTCCACAAGATGAAGGACGGCACTTGGTTGATCTTCTCCGTTGGAAAGGCGGAGCAGCCGACCGAGAAGAAGCCCGAGTCAACCGAGCCAGCTCACTAACCTCGGAGCCTGGCCGCCCCAACATGGCGCTGAGGACGCACGAGCCTCCTGCCAAGGCGGAGTGCTCGATGCGTCCTCAGCGTTTCCGCCCCCAAACGACTTGGCGTTGCCTAGAGGCCGGCATCCTCCCGCAGCGTCTCAACCATGTCGCACTCCTCCCAGGGCACGCACAGGTCGACGCGGCCGAAGTGCCCATACGCCGCCGTCTGCCGATAGATGGGCCGCAGCAGGTTCAGCTTCTTGATGATGCCGCCCGGCGTCAGGTCGAAATGCTTTCGAACCAGCGCAATGATCTGCTCAGGTGGAATCCGTGCCGTTCCAAACGTGTCCACCGAGATGGAAAGCGGGTCCTTCTCGCCGATGGCGTACGCCACCTGAAGCTCCAGGCGCTCCGCAAAGCCGGCTGCCACCAGGTTCTTTGCGATGTAGCGCATCATGTACGAGGCGGACCTATCCACCTTGCTTGGGTCCTTGCCGGAGAAGCAACCCCCGCCGTGCCTGCCCATTCCGCCGTACGTGTCCACGATGATCTTGCGTCCCGTGAGCCCCGTGTCCGCCTGTGGACCGCCCACGGTGAACCGCCCTGTTGAGTTGATGTGATACTCGGTTTTCTCGTCCAGCATCTCCGGGGGCAGCGTTGGCCTGATCACCTTCTCGATGATATCCTCGTGGATGGTACATTGAGGCACATCCGGTTCATGCTGCGCGGCGATGAGCACCTTGTCGATGCGAACCGGCCGGTATCCCTCGTACTCCACCGTAACCTGGCTCTTGCCGTCCGGCCTGAGGTAGGGTATTGCCTGGGTTTTGCGAACGTGGGCGAGCTGGCGGCAAAGCTTGTGGGCCAGCATTATGGGCATGGGCATGAGCTCCGGCGTCTCGGTGCAGGCAAACCCGAACATCATCCCCTGGTCGCCAGCGCCGCCGACGTCTACGCCCATTGCGATATCTGGCGATTGCCGCTGGATGGCCGTCACAACCCCGCCCGTCTCCCAATCGAACCCGTACTTAGCCTTGGTGTAGCCGATGTCGTAGACCACCTGGCGAACGATGGCCGGTATCTCCACGTACGTGTCCGTGGTGATCTCGCCGGCAACCATTGCCAGCCCGGTGGTCAGCAGCGTCTCGCACGCCACCCTGCCCTTGGGATCCTGCGCCAGAATGGCGTCCAGAACGGCGTCTGAGATCTGGTCTGCCATCTTGTCGGGATGGCCTTCAGTAACCGACTCAGACGTGAACATATGCCTGTGGTTCCGGTCCCTCATTTAGCAACTCCTCAAGATTCGCACTGGTGGCGTCTCTGCTGCAGCAGGGGCACCAGCCTATCCAGTATCTCGTGGGCCAGTGCAGTTTTCGACATGAGCGGGAGGGCTTCCGCCTGGCCATCGGACGAAAGCAACACGGCGCGGTTGGTATCGGTGCCGAAGCCAGCGTCCGGCTGAGACACGTCGTTGGCAACCACCAGGTCCGCGTGCTTGGCGGCCATCTTCGCCTTGGCGTTCTCCAGCAGGCTTTGGGTGTCTGCCGCAAACGCCACCAGCGCTCGGTCGCCCTTCATCTGGCCAAGGGCGGCGGCCACGTCTGGCGTGGGCACCAGCCTAAGCTCCAGCGCGCCTCCCTGCAGTCGCCTTATCTTCTGACCGGCGACGGATTCCGGCGCGTGGTCCGCGGGCGCGGCGGCGCACACGGCTGCGTCGCACTCCGGAAACGCCCGGGTTGCGGCCTCCAGCATATCCTGTGTTGATTCAACGCGCACCAGCTCCGCACCCGGGGGCGGTGTGAGGGCGGTTGGCCCGCTAACAAGCACCACCGCGGCCCCACGGGAGATCGCCGCCTCGGCAATCGCGTAGCCCATCTTCCCCGTGGATGGGTTTGAGATGAAGCGGACGGGATCAAGCCACTGGCGGGTGGGGCCCGCGGTGACCAGAAGCCGGACGCCAACCATGTCTCGCCTTCTGCTCAGTATGGCCTCGATTTGGGACGCTATCTCCTCCGGCTCGGGGAGGCGGCCGGGACCCACGTCCCCACACGCCATCCGTCCCACGCCGGGCTCCATTACGTGCACGCCGCGCTCCTTAAGCGTGCGGATGTTGCGCTGCGTTGCCGGGTGCTGGTACATGCGGGGGTTCATGGCGGGGCACACCAGCACGGGTGACTTCGCCGCGAGGAGCGTGGTGGTGAGAAGGTCGTCGGCCAGCCCAGCGGCCATCTTGGCGATGACGTTGGCAGTTGCGGGCGCCACCACCATGATATCCGCCGCGTCAGCCAAGGCGATGTGCTCGATCTCCCACATCTCGGGCTGCGCGAACATATCGGTGCCGACGGGCGCCTGCGAGAGGGTTTGGAAGGTCAGGGGGGTGACGAACTTGGTTGCCGCCGCGCTCATAACCACGCGAACCTGGGCGCCCGCCTTGACCAACCGGCTGCACAGGTCTGCCGCCTTGTACGCTGCTATGCCGCCGGAAACTCCCAGAACCACCGTGCGCCCGCAAAGCGTGTCCATGTTACTCCCTTTGTGACCTCACCCTGCATCTCTCCGCGGTCACAATGCATGCCACTTTCCCGGCCGCCTCGCTCAGATCGTCGTTCACTACCACGTAGTCGTACTCCGGCATCTGGCTCATCTCGAAGTCGGCCGCAGCGAGGCGCACCTGCAGCTCTCGGTCGTTTTCGCTCTCACGCTGCCTAAGGCGTCGCTCCTGCTCGCGATGGCTTGGTGGGGCCAGGAAGATGAGTATCGCTTCGGGAAGCAGGCGTTTGACCGAAAGCCCCCCCTGCACGTCGATCTTCAGGATCACATCGGTTCCGCTAGCCAGCGCGTTTTCCACCCACCGCTTGGGCGTGCCGTACAGGTTGCCGTACACCTCCGCCCACTCCAGAAGCTCCCCTGCCGCCACCATGCGCTGGAACTCCTCCGGGGAAACGAAGTGGTAATCCACGCCATCCACCTCCCCCTGTCGTGGGGGGCGGGTTGTGACGGTGACGCACCGCTTGATCCCGCGGCACGATGAGAGGAGGAGCTTGAGGAGCGCGTCCTTGCCCGCGCCGGACGGCGCCGAAAGGACGAAGAGCAGGCCACGCTTGCAAGGGGGCATTCAGGGGGGCCTCCGCCAGGAAGTGGAAGCATCGCAAGGAGCAGTACACCCCATCGATGCGCTATATTGTAGCATCCAACCTCAGAAAGCGTCAAGGGCATTGACCTCTGCCCGAGCGGGCGGTATACTACCATTGCTATTATCATCGTTACTACTGCTAATGCAATCGCATCTCCGTTCTTCTGCAGCACTGCAGCGCCGGTCGCCTCGCGTTGTGCAGTTCGCCGGGTTGGAGCTAACCAAACAGTGGCCTCTCCTTCTTCCACCAAGTTGACTGAGGACGAGGTAGCTCACGTTGCGTATCTGGCAAGGCTTGAGCTAACCCCTGAAGAGCGAAAGCTGTTCACCGTCCAGCTCGATTCCATCCTCGCCCACTTCCGCCACCTGCAGGAGCTGGATACCACCAGCGTTCCACCCACCTCTCACGCCATCAGCATGCAGAACGTGCTGCGCGACGACGAGGTGACCCAGTCGCTCCCCGTTGAGGACGTACTCGCCAACGCCCCGGAACGCGACGACAGCTTCTTCGTGGTGCCGCGCATTGTGGAGAGTTAGCCCATCCCATGGCCGAGCTGCAAGAGCTTACCGCACACCATCTGATGGACCTCTTGGCCCGCCGCGAGGTCTCCTACACCGATCTGGCAAAGGCGTCGCTAGATACCATTGAGCGGGTGGATTCCCAGGTGCGGGCGTTCGTTACCGTCACGCCGGAACGGGCCCTTTCCGTCGCCGCCGCCCTCGATGCCGCAAAAGCCCATCCATCGCCCCTAGCGGGCATCCCCATCGCCATCAAAGACAACATGTGCACCCGCGGCATCCCCACCACCTGCTCATCCAAGATCCTGCGCAACTGGGTCCCTCCGTACAACGCCACCGTTGTAGAGCGCCTGCTGCAGCAGCAGGTTGTCATCTCCGGCAAAACCAACCTAGATGAGTTCGCCATGGGCTCGTCCACGGAGAACTCCGGCTTCTTCACCACGCATAACCCGTGGGACCTTACGCGCGTGCCGGGCGGATCCAGCGGTGGCTCTGCTGCCGCCGTCGCCGCCGGCGAGGTGGCCGCTGCCCTCGGCAGCGACACCGGCGGCTCAATACGCCAGCCCGCCTCCTTCTGCGGAGTGGTGGGCCTCAAACCAACCTACGGCCGCGTCTCCCGCTACGGCCTCGTGGCGTTCGCATCATCGCTGGACCAGATCGGCCCCATCACACGGGACGTCACCGACGCCGCCATCGTCCTCCAGGCCATCGCCGGCCACGACCCGCGGGACTCCACCTCCGTGCCCCTCCCAGTGCCGGACTACACCAAATCGCTGGTCGCCAACGTCAAAGGCCTCCGCATCGGGAAGCCGCGCGAGTATTTCGGCGAAGGCATAGATGCCCCAGTGCGCCAGATGGTTGAGCGCGCCATCGATCTGATGGTATCCCTGGGTGCTCAGTGCGAAGAGATCTCCATGCCCCACACGCAGTACGCCCTGCCGGTGTACTACCTCATCGCGCCATCTGAGTGCAGCAGCAACCTTGCACGCTACGACGGCGTCAAGTACGGCCTGCGCACCGCTCAAGACGTCGATATGATCGCCATGATGGAGAAGAGCCGAGACGAGGGATTTGGCCCCGAGGTGAAACGGCGCATTATGCTGGGCACCTACGCGCTCTCCGCTGGCTACTACGACGCCTACTACCTCAAGGCGCAGAAGGTTCGCACCCTCATCAAGCGGGATTTCGATAGGGCTTGGGAGCAGTTCGATGTGCTCCTAACGCCCACATCTCCCACCGTCGCCTTTGAGATTGGCGCTCGCGTGGCGGATCCGCTTCGCATGTACGCCGCCGATCTGTGCACCATACCGGTCAACCTCGCCGGCCTACCGGCGATCTCGGTCCCGTGCGGGTTTGTGGATGGCCTGCCGGTAGGCCTACAGGTGATCGGCAAGCCGTTTGCAGAGGAGACCGTGCTCCAGGTGGCATATACCTACGAGCAGCACACCGAGTGGCATAAGCGCCGCCCCAACCTCGAGGGCTCCACAGCCGCTGCCGGAGGTGGTGCCAAGTGAGCCGCTTCGAAGCCTTCATCGGGATGGAGGTGCACGCCGAACTCCTCACCGAATCCAAGATGTTCTGCGGCTGCAGCACCAAGTTCGGCGGGCCACCAAACAGCAACGTGTGCCCAGTTTGCATGGGCCTGCCCGGGTCGTTGCCCGTGGCCAATCGCAAGGCCGTGGAGCTTGTGGTGAAAACCGCCCTCGCCCTCAACTGCGAGATCTCGTCGCCCAGCATCTTCTATCGGAAGAACTACTTCTATCCAGATCTGCCCAAGAACTACCAAATCTCTCAGTACGGAGACGACCCGATCGGCAGGAACGGCTACCTGGACTTCATGGTAGATGGCCGACCGAAACGCGTTCACATCCGCCGCGTCCACCTCGAGGAAGACACCGGCAAGCTGTTCCACGTAGCCACCGGCCAGAGCCACGTCGACTACAACCGCTCCGGCGTCCCCCTCATGGAGATAGTGACGGAGTTCCCTCCAGACATTCACACCGCTGAGGAGGCTCGGGAGTACCTCGTCAACCTCCGCTCCATCCTGCTGTACCTGGGCGTGTGCGATGGTAAAATGGAGGAGGGAAGCCTCCGTTGCGAGCCCAACGTGTCCATAAGGGCCAAAGGCTCCATGGAGTTCAACCCCAAGGTGGAGCTGAAGAACCTCAACTCGTTCAGAGCCGTGTACCGCGGCGTGGCATACGAGCTGGAACGACAAGCCAAACTGCTCTCCAGCGGCGGCAGAGTGACCCAGGAAACCCGCCGCTGGGACGATGCCCGTGGCGAGACGTTCGTGATGCGCTCCAAAGAGTTCGAGCAGGAGTACCGCTACTTCCCGGAGCCAGACCTCGTGCCGCTAACCTTCGCCCCGGAGTGGCTGGATGAGCTGCGGCGTGCCCTGCCGGAGCTCCCGGAGGCGAAGCGCGCCCGTTACCAACAGCGCTATGGCCTCCCCGCCTACGACGCAGCCGTCCTCACCGTGGATCCGCGCATCGCCGCATTCTTCGAGCGGGCCGCGGACGCCCACCACGACGCCAAAGCCGTGGCCAACTGGGTGATGGGCGACCTGACGCGCCTCGCCAACGCCACCGACGGCGGCCTGGACGCCCTCAAAGTGACCCCGGACGCCCTTGCGGCGTTGCTTAAGCTGATAGACGCGGGCACGATAAGCGGCAGAACGGCCAAAGACGTCTTCCAGGAGATGTGCCAAACCGGCAAGGCCCCCGATCAGATTGTGCGCGAGAAGGGCCTAACCCAAATCAGCGACGAGACGGCACTGGCTGCCGTGGTGGACACCGTCTTCCGCGAGAACCCCAAGGAGGTGGAGCGGCTCAGAAACGGCGAGGAGAAGCTGCTTGCCTTCTTCGTGGGCCAAGTAATGCGGGCCACGCGCGGAAAGGCGGCTCCAGACTTGGTGAACCGCCTGATCAGGGAGCGCCTCTCGTGACGTGACCTTCGCACTTCGTCAGATGCACGCCGCCGCACCGGTGCTGGGCGCCTTTACGATGGAGATCGTACACTACAAGCTGTTGGGCCTGGCAGCGTTCATGTTGTGCATCCGCGTTACACTCACCTACTTCGACCTGCTGCCGCCCAAGGCGCGTCACACCATCCGCGACTACGCCGACGCTGGCGCCATCGCCAGCGTGGTGGCGCTCATCCTGATCACCTTCGTCTTTCAGGTGTCCCGCGTGGAGGGAGATAGCATGCTGCCCACCCTGGAAGACGGCCAGTACACCGTGGTCAACAAGCTCATCTACCGCCTCCACCCTCCGCAGCGCGGCGACGTCATCGTCTTCCGCGCGCCGGACGAGCCCGACCGCGACTATATAAAGCGGGTGGTGGGCGTGCCTGGAGACAAGATCGAGATTCGCAGCGGCTGGGTCATCATAAACGACCTGAAACTCCGAGAGCCGTATGAGATGGGCCGGCCGGACTACTCTCGCCCCCCCGAAAAGGTGAAGCCCGGGCACCTCTTTGTCCTGGGAGACAACCGCCAGAACAGCTCCGATAGCCACCTCTGGGGGCAGCTGCCCATTGGCAGGGTGCGCGGAAAGGCGTCGCTGCGGATCTGGCCGTTCAGCCGGTTTGGCCTCATCCCGAGCTTCTCCGGCCGCCGCTTCACGGTGTAGAACCACCGTCCAGGAGGTCCACAATGCGCCCATCGGCCGTAACCGCCCTTCTCGTGGCCCTAGTTTGCGTGCCAACCCAGCACCTGCGGGCCGCCACCAACCCGAAGCCAACGAGCCGCGCCGCCCTCCCGACGAATCCGGCTGTGGCGGAATCGATCCCCGACCTCCTCGCCGATGGCTGCGCCGTTGCCGCCGACCGCTGTTGGCACCAGGGCGATTACGTTGGCGTGGCCTTCTTCAACGCCATGGTGGTGGCACTGGATCCATCCGACGTGGACGCCTGGTCGAACTACGCCTGGATCACTTGGGCCGGCCTTTACAAAGACGCGGAGGCGCTCTCGATTCTTAGGCGCGGCGTGCGGGCCAACCCCAACCGGTACGAGCTGTACGCCGAGCTAGGCGCCGAGCTGCAGCGCCAGAAGCGGTACAAGGAGTCGGAGGAGACGTTCGCCAAAGCGCTGCGGTTCTCGCCCCCGCCACTGGTGTGGAACCAGTACGCCCATGCCATCGAGAAGGGAGGGGACCCAGAGCGCGCAGCCTCCGTCTGGCGAGAGATGCTCCGCCGGTTCCCGGATTGGCCTCTGTCGCAGGTGAACCTGGATCGCCTTAGGCGCCACGGGCTCATTCGCGAGTCCACGCCAACCACAAGCGGCTAGTCTGGCAGCCCCTCTGCTTTGCCCCGCCACGCGCGGACGTCCGCGCGAGCGCCTAGTTGCGGAGAGAGCCAATGCTGAACGACGCTGCATTGGCTCTCTCCGGTTTTTGGGCGGCCGTTAGCTGATGGGCGGCCGCAGATTCCAACGGCTCGCTAACGGGCGCTAGCGCTGCGCCACTCTCTCCCTTGGCGAGAGCGATGGGCTTGGGCGTCCAACCCCGCCCGGCCTCTGCTCGCTGTGGCACAGGTCGCAGTTGGCGGGCAGAACGCCGCTCCAGCCGGTGCCCTTGGTTGGCACCAGCAGCCCGTGACACCTGAAGCACCCATTGTGGGTCCGCCAGTTGGGGTAGGTGGCTGGCCCAACCTCCATGTGCGGGAAGTAGGTTCCCAGGTACACCTTCTTAATTGCCTCAACGGAGCGGTCTATGTCAGTACGGCGCTGGCGATACAGATCCGGCATCTCGCGCTGGTAGCGGGCGGCGATCTCCTCGATCCTCCTCACGGTGGCCGCCTGCTGCTGACGGGTGGGCACGTTGTTGGTAGGGCGCACCGCCTCCATCGCGTAGCGCTTGATGTAAGGGAGGGATGGGTCCACATCGAGCCTGGTGAGCGCGTTGTTGAGCAGATCCTCGAAGCTGTTGAAATCGTGGGCGGGGCGGTTGTGGCAGTCGATGCAGTCCATGAACCTCACTTGGTTCTCAGAGCGTACCTTGTCCAGCATGCCCTGGTAGCTTGGGTTTGTGAACTCCTGCACCGAGCCATCGGGGCGCTCCACGCGGACCCAAGCAATCACGCTGCGGTCCTCCACTGCTGGGAGGTAATGGATCTTGCTAACCATGTGGCTGTGGATGCCGGAGCCGGGCACTCCGCCGCTTCCTATGTACATGATCATCGACTTGACGTCGCGCGTGTTGTTACGGTCTTGCTTGTAGTTGATGTTGGTATAGAGCGTGCTGCCGTAGAACTGCTCCGGCCAGTGGCAGTTCTCGCACGTATCTCGGCTGGGCCGCAGTGCCTTCACCGGCGTTGGCAGCGGCCGCTCGTAGTCCCCAAGTATGTAGTGATAGACCTGAGGAATGCCCGAAAGCTTGGACCTAACGAACCATGGCGCGCCTGGGCCGATGTGGCACGCAACGCACTGTACGCCCGCGTGTGGCGAGCGCACATACGCGGTGTACTCCGGTATCATCACCCTGTGGCACACCAGCCCGCAGAAGGTCCTGGTATCCATGAACTCCACCGATCTATAGGTGATAACCGTTAGCACAATCAGGATTACAACACTGGTCACCATGAAGAAGCTGGCGATTCTGCGCTGGACTGGGTTCGAGAGGTCAATGGCGGGATACACGGGCTGCCCGCGGGCAATGCGGCGCCTTTGGACCCAGGCATCCAACGGCACCAGCAGAAGGCCAAAGCCGAGGACGCCCGGCATGATCATGTACGCCAAGATGCCGAGGTAGGGATTGTTCAGCCCGGCCAGCATATCGAGAAGGACAAGGAAGGACAGCAGTCCCGTGCTTATGAAGACAATAAAACCGCCCAGTAGGCGAAGTGGCCGCCTTCTGAACCAGTCGAAAACGGTCCTCATTATACCTCCTTTGGCGGCGGCGCGTAGCCACCCGCATAATGATTGGCGATCGGCGCCCTAAAAGCCTCTTAACAATTCGCCGCAAGGCGGGCAGGGCCAGGGCCAACGCGTTCCGGCGGGCGAGCAGGCCTAGTGGGTGCTCTTCATTCCTGGTGGCCCGCTGACGCCTCGTCTTCATGCGGGCCCCTGAGACGCGAGAGGCTCCCCCCCTCCCCAAGCTTTGCGCCATGGGAGAGGGGAATGTTTGGCCGTTGGCAGCTCGGTCAGGGGCCTGGTGCTTTCGGCCACCAGCGGCGAAGTGGGGTTGGTTGCTGGATGGCGCGGGGCGAAAACAGACGTCGCCGCTCCTCGCGGCCGTGCAAGGAGCGGCGACTTGAACTGTGGCTCAGCTCCAACGGGGATTAGTACGGAGGCGTGCCTCCGCCAGGGCCGCCCTGGTTCTGCTTCTCCTTCTCCGGGATCTCGGCAACCAGCGCCTCGGTGGTAAGCAGCATAGAGGCGATACTGGCCGCGTTTTGCAGGGCGCTTCTGGTAACCTTGGCCGGGTCTATGATCCCTGCCTTCACCAGGTCCTCGAACTTGTCCGTGGCGGCGTTGTAGCCCTCCGCGCCCTTCATGGCCTTCACGTGCTCAACCACGACAGCGCCTTCCTTGCCGGCGTTCCACGCAATGAGGCGGCAGGGCTCCTCGAGGGCGCGGCGGATGATGTTTACACCGATCTTGGCGTCCTCATCGTCGGCAACGATGTCGGGCTTGAGGGCGGCTTCGCAGCGGAGAAGGGCAACGCCGCCGCCGGGCACAATCCCCTCCTCCACCGCGGCGCGCGTGGCAGATAGAGCGTCCTCGATGCGGTGCTTCTTCTCCTTCAGCTCGGTCTCCGTGGCCGCGCCGGCCTGGATGACGGCCACGCCGCCGGCCAGCTTGGCAAGGCGCTCTTGCAGCTTCTCGCGGTCGTAGTCGCTGTCGGTCTCCTCAATCTGGCGCTTGATCTGGTTGATGCGGCCCTTGATGGCGTCTGCCGAGCCGTTGCCCTCGACGATGGTGGTGTCTTCCTTGGTGATCTTGACCCGCTTGGCGCCGCCCAGCATGCTGAGGTCAACGTTCTCGAGCTTGACGCCCAGGTCTTCGGACAGGAACTTGCCGTTGGTGAGGATGGCGATATCCTCGAGCATGGCCTTGCGCCTGTCGCCGAAGCCGGGGGCCTTGACCGCAGCACAGTTGATTATGCCGCGGATCTTGTTCACGACAAGCGTCGCCAGGGCCTCGCCGTCGACGTCCTCGGCGATGATCAGGAGGGGACGGCGGGCGGCAGCCACCTTTTCGAGCAGCGGGAGGATGTCTGCGATGGAGGAGATCTTCTTCTCGTGTATGAGGATCAGCGGATCCTCGAGGACGGCCTCCATGCGCTCGGGGTCCGTCACGAAGTAGGGCGAGATGTAGCCCTTGTCGAACTGCATGCCCTCAACGAACTCGAGCGTGGTCTGAGTGCCTTTGGACTCCTCAACGGTGATGACGCCGTCTTTGCCCACCTTCTCCATGGCGTCGGCAATCAGGTCGCCGATGGTGCGGTCGTTGGCGGAGATAGCGGCCACGCGGGCGATGGTCTCGCGCTCCTCCACCGGCATGGCCATCTTGCGGATCTCTTCCACGCAGAAGTCCACGGCCTTTTCAATGCCGCGCTTGAGGGCCATGGGGTTGGCGCCTGCGGCCACGGCCTTCATGCCCTCGTGGACGATGGCCTGGGCTAGCACGGTGGCGGTGGTGGTGCCGTCTCCGGCAACGTCGTTGGTCTTGGATGCCACCTCGCGCACCAGCTGCGCACCCATGTTCTCGAACGGGTCCTCCACCTCCACTTCCTTGGCAATGGTGACGCCATCGTTGATGACGGTGGGGGAGCCGTACTTCTTCTCGATCACAACGTTGCGGCCGCGCGGGCCGAGCGTCACCTTCACGGCGTCCGCCAGAATGTCAACGCCGCGTTCCAGAGCACGGCGCGCCGACTCGTCGAACTTCAGGTCCTTTGCTGCCATCTCAACCCCTCATGCAATCGCCAGGACGTCATCCTGGCGCAAAATGATGTACTCCTCGCCGTCTACCTTCACCTCGGTGCCGCCGTATTTGGCGAAGAGCACCTTGTCGCCAACCTTAACCTCCATGGGAACAACCTTGCCGTTATCCAGGACCTTGCCTGGACCGACGGCTATCACTTCCCCCTTCTGAGGCTTTTCCTTGGCGGTATCGGGCAGCACTATCCCGCCCTTGGTTACCTCCTCTTTCTCGCTGGCCTTCACAACGATCCGGTCGGATAGTGGCTTTAGCACAGTCAACACCTCCGCTGGTTAGCTGGGGTCTCGCGACAGGCACGCGGCGATGGGCGTGCATGCCCGCGCTCTTTTGGCACACGCTTTCGTTAGCACTCTCTCCTCCCGAGTGCCAACACACCTAAGTTTATACCAACTACGCTCGAAGAGTGCAAGCCCCCAGCCTGCTCGTGGCAGCCCCTGGGTGGGATGACAACACTCTAGGACGGCGTCTCCCCCCGACCGTAGGTGGCAAGAGGACGGTAGATGTTTCGCGGCGCGAGCTTCGAGAGGTGAGGGTTCTGGGCTGGCGCGAAGCCGTCGGAGGCGATCTATGGCGAGCCCTGCGCCAAACCTACCGCGAGATGCCCCGCCCCCAGCGAGCGGTTGCCGTGCGAGCGCGGCTAGCCTGAGGTCAATGGGCCCATCTTCACCACCTCGAAGTCGCGGCCGTGCACGCGCTTCAGCGTGGCTAGCGCCTCATCGTTCCAGCGAGGATCTGGCGCCCCGGAGAGGAACCAGTTGCCTCCGTTGTCCGCCAGGAACATGCCGTACCGTCTGAGAGCCTTCAGTATCACCTGAGCTTCGGGTGGGAAGCCTGAGATATCGTAGTCTGCCTTCAGGCGCACCCGCATCCCCATCGGGGGCAGACTTGGGTCGCTGCTTTGGCTGGCGAAGTGGCGTGCGGGGAACACGTAGGCCCTTCTGGTGCGTGCCACGGTGAAGCGCAGGGCGTGCCGGATCTCGCCCCATCCCACCACCTCATCGTACCTCACAAGGCCGGGGAGTATAGGGAGCCCCGCCGCATCCGCCGACGTCCAGCCGTCGGGACGCAGGGCGTTCGAGTTCAGGTTGAAGATGGCGCCGGAGCTGGCATGCCATCCGTCGGCCATGTGGCGGGCGGAGAAGAGCTCGTACAGGCGCCAGTTGTCTCGGTCCACTATCAGAACGTGCCTATCGCCGGTGCCGTTTGGCCCGCCCTCTATTGGAGGATCGGGAGGAATGGGGTAAGGGCCCCGGTCGCTCTCATCCGCGTACCGGAACTTGACAGGCACCTTGGGCTGGCTGCCAGGCACCACCACGTACGGGATGCCATTGGGAGCCCCGTTCCACACGGTGCCAAAGTCCGGGTGAAGGCTCAGGTCCGCGCCAATGCTTGCAATGTACGTGTCCGACTTCGGGTCCACCGGAGCGCGGCTTATGTCCGTGTTCCAGGGGTTATCGGCGGGGAAGATGCGCCTGCCTCCCAGAGGCGCGTTGGGGCCGAGGCCCGGGCTTCTGAGCTCGGCGCGGTCCACGGCAGTGACCGGCGGCCGCGTGGCCTGCCAGGCCAGCACACCCAACGCCAGGCCGATAAGCGAGATCGCAGCGGCTTTCATGTGCGTCACCTCGTCCAGTAACAGCGTACCGGCGTGCAATAGGCAGGCCAATATGGCATTCCGGCGCTCAATGGCTTCTCCGCTTTCATACTGTTGACCTCTGGCGCGGCTGCTTCTGGGCGCACAGGGCGGCATGCCGCGTGCCCAGCGGCGGGAAGCACAGGCGCCATAGCCAATCCAGCTGGTTGCCTACCGCAGCATGGCGCCGGTGGCGAAGCGGCCGGTGGTGGCTCCATCGTGGCGCACGGAGAAGAACATGTCTGCGCGACAGCGGGTGCAGAGGCTCCCAACCTCAACGGACCCGGGTGGCACACCCGCAAGCACAAGCTGCCGTCTGTTGGCCTCCCATAGGTTGAGGTTGCCCCTGCCGTCCGCAGTCCGCTCCGAGATCAGGTTGGCATCGGCCCACAGCGCGGCGGCCACCTGCTCCAGCACGTCTGCACCAACCTGGTAGCAGCACGGGCCTATGGAGGGCCCAACTCCCGCAAGCAGATCTGCGGGGGCCGTACCAAAGGCATCCACCATGGCTTGGACGGCCTTGCCTGTTATCCCCCGCACGGTGCCGCGCCAACCCGCATGCACCACTCCAACGGCAGACCTAACTGGGTCGTACAGCACTATCGGCACGCAGTCCGCGGTAAGCACCACGAGGCACAGGCCGGGGGTCCCCGTCACCATGGCGTCTGTGGCCTCAATGGCGGTCTCGTGTCCGAAAGCGCCGCGGCCGCGGCACCGTTCATCCACCACCGCCACGCCGTCGCCATGAACCTGGTTGCCCACCACCAGTGCTTCTGGCGAAAGGCCTAATGGGGCGCACAGAGCTCTGCGGTTGTGGAGTACGCGGGCCGGATCGTCGCCCACGTGGAAGGCCAGGTTCAGACCGTGGAAGGGAGGCTGGCTGACCCCTCCGGTGCGCGTGGCAACGAAGTGCATAAGGCCACTGGCCCGGGCAAGCAGCTCGAAGGCGAGGAGCGTCACAGGGGGGTGATTCCGTATATACATAGGCGGGCGCGAGCGCGAGGATGTCGAAGCATCGTGTATACGCTTCTCGCGCCCGCATCGAAAGCCTGCCCGGCGCGGCTACGGCGATGTCTCTTCTGGGCGCGGCCCGGCAGGCGTAAGCACAATGTGCGAAGGCGCGGGCGTATAGCCCCGCACATCCAGGAATCGGATGTCGCTGCAGCCGCGCGGCACGTTCACGTAGGCACCCGCGTAGTGCAAAGCGGTCGTCAGCTGCTCCTCATAGCAAGGAACGCAGATCGGGTTGCGATCTCCGTCCGTGTAGCACATCTCCTCAGGCACTTCCACCTGGCAGTAGCTGCATCTCATGGGTCGCGCCTCTCCCTCGGAGGGGGCTGGCCGAAAGCGAGCCATGGCGCCATTGTCGAGTGTCAGCCCGGATGCTTGTGGCCGTGAAGCCCTCCGTCCAAAGGTGGATGTGTATACCCACTCCAGTCGAACAGCAAACGCCATCGTAACCCTGCCGATTGATATAGCTATTTCGCTTAGTACAAGCGTGCCTATGTATAACGCCATAAGTAAGCGGTATGCAGTGTGTTTCTCGATATTGCCGTGTAGCTGGCATCGTTGTTGCACTCTTACACGTATGTGTGAGTCCTGGCGCTCGCCACGATACGCGAAGGAAACGGACGTGTCGATGGGAGTGCGGCATCCGTCCCGGTTCTGTGGAGCCCCCCTGCACACACGAAACACCCCCAACGCTCCGCGGGTATCCGGGCCTCACCACTGCGCTGGACTTGCGGTGAATTCCGCCCGGCGTTGAGGAGGAATGGAATGGGAGTATCGATGGCTCGCAAGAGCCTCATCTTGGCCGTCGGCATTGTGACGGCAGCCGCGCTATCGGCGTTGAGCGCTTCTGCGGCAACCCTAACGCCCATAAGCACCACCCTGCCCGCTGCCATCGGCGTAGGCTACCTTCAGCCAACGGGCGACGTGGTGGTGTCCGTGAACTACCCCTCCGGCAATCCGTTCGCATTGGAGACCGTGGTGGTCACCGGAGGTGGCACCGGCACCCAAACTCAGTACAGCACCCTCGCAGGCATCCAAAACGAAGCGAAGATAGCCGCGGTGCAGCTCAGCTTGGGCGGTTTTGCTGCGGGGGACATCTACTTCGGCAACGGCAGTCCTGGCGGCATAGCCAAGGTCGCATCCGGCGGCTCTCCTGCTACCGCCTCCTGGGTTACCCTGTCGCCCACCAGCGACAGAGTCAGTGGCATCACCAGCGACTTCACGGGCGTGTTTGGTGGCGACCTTCTGGCGGCAACGTCAGACGGCAAAGTGTGGCGCGTGAAGTCCGATGGGTCTTTCTCCCTGCTCACCACCGTTTCTGGGATCTTCCCGGAGGCGCTGCTGGTGGTTCCGAACGTGCCCGCCGAGTTCGGGCCGTGGGCCGGAAAGCTTCTGGTGGGCGGTGAGGGGCTAAGCGGCGTGTACGTGGTTGATACCACGGGCGCCACCTCCTTCACCGCGCTGCCCAGCGGCGTTGAGCCGGAGGACCTCGATCTGGTGCCCAGCTCCGGCAACCTGTACGCCGTGCGATACGGCCAGGCTGGTGGCGCGACAAGCCAGCTGCTAACAGCCCCAGCAAGCGACTTCACGCCCTGCACCATCCTGATCGCGGTGGAGGGGGCGAACCAGCTGTGGGACGCTCAGTGGAACGGTACGACGCTCAACACCACCAAGGTTTGGGAGGACACCACCACGGAGTTCGAGCTGGAGAGCGCAACCTTCTCGTCGTTCACGTGCCCATCCGCGTGCCCGCTCACCCAAGGCTACTGGAAGAACCACCCTAACGCCTGGCCGGTGACGTCGCTTACCATCGGCGGTGCAACGTACACCCAGGCGCAGCTCCTGACAATTCTGGGTACCCCACCTAAGCAGGGCAATGCAGTGCTGATCCTGGGCCATCAGCTGATCGCCGCGGAGCTGAACATCGCCAACGGAAGCGATCCGTCGCCCATCCTCGCTACCATTCTGGACGCAGACAGCCTGCTCAGCGGCATATCGCTGCTGAACGGCTACGTGAGCGCGTCTTCCGCCCTCGGCCAACAAATGACGGCCGACGCAAACCTGCTTGACGAATACAACAGCGGCCTGCTGACAACCTGTCCCGATGGCGACTGACAGGCCGCCAAACCAGTGAGGTGCGCGCGCCCGCCACTGCGATGAGCAGCGGCGGGCGCCTTCATTGCCGAACGACGGCGGCGATGCGCTACTCCAGCACTACCTCCTTGCCGGTCTCCGAGCTCTCCAGAACCGCCTCCATCATCTGCTGCACGATGAGCCCGTGCCTCAGAGGGGCCTGGCAGGGGATGCCATCAAGCACGCAGGAGATGAAGTGATCGGCAACGCCGTAGAAGCCATCGCCGTCCTTCATTTTGATGGTGGTATCGGCTGGAGCCCCATCCTTGGTGCGGTAGATGGTGAGCGGGCTGAGCTTGGCGCCGGCCTCGGTGCCGAACAGCTCTATCTGGAACTCTTCCGGCTGGTGGCTGGCCCAGTGGCTTTCCACCAGTACGGCGGCGCCGTTGTCGAACCGGACCAGGCCCGCGCCGAAGTCGTCCGCCTCAAACGCCTCAGCTAGCTCCTTGGTGGCGGGAGCGAAGTCCCAGTACCCCACGCCGCGGGGCCCGAAGTACGCGCCCGCCACGCCCTCCACGCGGACCGGCTTCGGCGCGCCCAGGATCCACCAAGCTGCATCCAGCACGTGCACGCCCATATCCCGGAAGGCTCCGCCCCCCTTAGCTACGAAGTGGAGGCCCCAGTTGGGTATGCCGCTTCGCCGTACGCTTCTGGCGCGGGCGTAGTAGATGTGGCCGAACTCGCCGTCTCGCGCCAAGCGCCCGAGGTACTGCACGGTTTTGCCGAAGCGGGTGGAGAGCGACATCATGTTGACGACCCCCGCGGCCTCCGCCGCCTCCACCAGTTGCCTTGCGGCGGCAACGTCGTCCGAGAGTGGCTTGGTGACCAGCACGTGCTTGCCGGCCCTAACGGCGGCCAGAGCCACCGGCACATGCATCTGGTTGCCGGTGCCAACGAAGACCGCGTCAACATTCGGGTCGGCGCACATCGCTTGGTAGTCGGTGTACAGCTTCACCTCGCCGCCCAGCTCTGCGGCGTACTCCTCCATGCGCTCCTTGATGAGGTCGCACAGCGCTACAACCTGGCCGCGCGGGTGCTTAGCTACGGCGTTGCCCTGCACGCGGCCGATGCCCATTCCAACGATGCCAAAACGTACGGTGCTCACAAGCGTGCTCCCTTCTGCGGCTAGCGTTTGGCCCAGCGCCACCGAAGGAGCAGATTCGGCATTGGCTGGGCCTATTCCCTAGACTGTGCTACTCCACGTCCGTGCCGGTTATCCCCCCTACTGTGAGGTTGGGGTCCGGCAGGCCATCGCGGGCGGGGCGAACCTTGGCCGCCGGCACCATGCGGGTGTGGCCATCCGCGAAGAGGAACGTGTGAGCCCCTCGCGTGTCCCACCATCCCAGGTCCTTGTCGGGAAGCGGCTGGTGGTTGCTGCCCCACTCGCCCACCAGCACCTTTTGGGCCGGATGCGCCACGGCCGCCTCGGTTTGGGCCTCGGTATCGACGTCCGTAAGCCAGAACTGAGAGGCGATGGGCTCCGAGGATGGCGGATAGTAGAATGCTGCGGAGTACGCGTACGATGTGCTATCGTACTCCGTGGCGGCTATTGGGTCGCTGGGGCACAGCAGCACCGAGGGATCGAACCCCTCCGATGTTAGGGGGCCGGTGCGCTTGCCGGAGATGCTGAGGTACGGCTGGATGGGCCAGCGCCACTTGCGGCCGGCAAACAGGGTGGGGTCGTCCGTATCTGGGTACGTATGGTCGTGGTCCGCCAGATACAGCGAGAAGGCGATGCCGATCTGCTTGAGGTTGGACTGGCACACGGACCTGCGTGCGCTCTCTCGCGCCTTGGCGAGGGCGGGGAACAGCATGGCGGCGAGAATCGCGATGATGGCGATGACCACCAACAGCTCTATGAGGGTAAACGCGCGGCTTTCGCGAATGACAACCACCTCCTTGTGAGACACGGGCGTGTCACCCGCGATTGTACAGCATGCGATGGTACGCCTGCAAGCGATGCTCGCAATGCTGGGAGCTCGCGGATGGGAGTGAGGCGATTCGGGAGGCGCCCCTCTTTGGGCCCCTTTCCCATACCGTCCGCTTGGTTGTGGCGGCGGAGGAGAGGCGGGTTTGCTGCCAAGCCTCCGCCAGTTTGCGTGTTGTTACCTGCGCTCGGCGAGGGGCGCTGCGCGCCAGGTCGCTCCTTCGGCGTATGGGAGGGAGATGGCTGGCTGCCAATCGTGCTCGGAGCCACCAGCGCCCCAAGGGCACCAACGCGCCAGCCGCTCCGAGACGGTGAAAGCGCACGAATGCGAAGAAGCCCGGCGAGCAACTCGCCATTCGTTCGTTAGCAGAACCAGCAGACTGGGATGGGTGAGGGCCAAGCTGCCTCAGAACCAACCACCTTCATGCGTGAGCCCTCGGCAGGAACCGACTCGGACGGCGCGGGGTTTGGTATACTAGTGTCGTCACAACTGCGTAACGACCTTGCTGAGCGGTTGCAGCACGGGAGGGCAAAGCCATGGCAGTGGCATTGGCGGCTGGGAAGCTGAGAAACCTAAAGGCACTTACGGACGATCGGGGCCGCTTCACGATGATGGCGATCGACCAACGTGGATCGCTGCTGTCGGCGCTGGGCAAGGTGCTTGGCCGCCCCGCCGCCGACATCGGCTATGAGGAGCTGGCCGCAACCAAGGAGGTGATCACGCGGGTGCTCTCGCCATACGGATCCGCCGTGCTCACCGACCCCGAGTACGGCATTCCCGCCTCCGCAAAGGCGATCCCCGGCCACGTGGGCCTGTTGGTGGCGTGCGAGGCCACCGGCTACGATAGGGCGGGCGCTAATGGCAAAGAGCGCCTCAGCAAGCTCGTGCCCGGCTGGAGCGCGGAGAAGACCGCCCGCTGCGGCGCGAACGCCGTCAAGCTTCTGGTGTACTACAACCCAGATGCCTCGGAGGACACGCGTCGGCATCAGCAGGAGCTGGTGCGCCGCGTTGGTGAGGATGCGGCCCGCTGGGGGTTGGCGTTCCTCCTGGAGCTGGTGAGCTATCCGCTGGCCGAGCCCTCCGCCGACTCGTCTGAGTTCGCAAGGCGAAAGCCGGAGCTGGTGGCCCGAAGCGCCCAAGAGTTCTCCAAGCCGGAGTACCAGGTTGATGTGCTGAAGCTGGAGTTCCCCGCCAACCTCAAGTTCGCCCGGGAGTACTGCCGCGGCGTCTTCGACAGGATGGACCGCGAGCCAGTCTATGCCCTGGATCAGGTGCGTGACTATTGCCGTCGGGTGAACGAGGCCGCCGCCCTGCCCTGGGTGATCTTAAGCGCCGGCGTGGATATAGCGGAGTTCTTGGTGGAGGTTGAGCTTGCCACGGCGGCCGGCGCCAGCGGCTTCTTGTGCGGGCGCGCCATCTGGAAAAACGCCGTCTCGTTCTACCCGGACCTGGGCGCGATGGAAGCCAACTTATCCACAGAGGGCGTGTACAACTTCGTGCGGTGCAACGCCGCCGCGCAGATGGCACTGCCGTGGCACTGCCACCAAAGGTTCGGCGGGCTGGGCAACGTTGAGGTCGCCAATGCCGGGCCCGGCTGGGCCCAGGCGTTTTAGGCTGCCCACGAGTTGCGGCGCCGTGATGCGCGCGCGGCCCGGGCGCACGGCCCGGGCCGCGTTGTTTCGAGAGCAATGGCCCGCAGAGCTACCTGGCCAGCTTGCTCATCTGATCCGCCGTTAGCGGCTCGCCCCAACGAAGCTGGAACTGGTCCACCCCCGTCTTCAGGAAGTGCCACGATCCGTCCGCTGCCATCTCGGCGAAGTCGAACCGCATGTCAGTCTGGTAGTTTGGAATCACCGGAACCACGCCGGTGATGGGCTCGAGCTTGCCCGTGGCGTCGTTCCATTTCACCACATCTATCTTGCCGCTCTGCTTGTACTGCTGCACGGCGGGGCTGTTGTGGCAGTCATCGCACTGGCGGCCCTGCTTCTGAACCGTGTGGGAGAAGAACGGCGCCATGGCGATGAAGGTCTTGCCATGGTACTCTACGCTTTGGAAGTTGGCCGGGTATACCTTGCCGTTTCGGCTAACCAGGAGCAACCAGTTCTTGAACTGGCCGTACGGGATCTTCTGGCCCTGCTTCACTTCGGCGTCGAAGTGGCAGTTGTAGCAGCTCACGACGCTCTGCGAGTGGCAGCTTGCGCAGGCCACCTTGCCGCCGTGCACGGTGTGTGAGACGGAGCTGGGCGGGTTTGGATGGCAAGATTCGCAGGAGACGTCCATTGCGCCCTGCTGCAGCATCGACTGGTAGGTGGTGCCATCGCCGTGCATCTCGCGCTTGGTGTGGCAGCTCATGCACTTCATGCCGGCGTCGCGGTGTACGTCCGAGTAGCTGGCAGCCTCGGCCATTTGGCGGCTGTGGCAGCCCTCGCATTTGGACTGGGCAACGGTGGCGCCGGGCTTTGGGTAGCTTGTGTCGTGGCAGTTGTCGCACTTGGGCTTGTGGCAGTTCTGGCAGCTCAGCTGGTTGTACGGGATCTGGCTGATGGTCTCAAAGCCCCCGTTGGCCGCGCTGTACCAGGCGATCTTGCCGCTGCCACTGCCATGCAGCGAGGTGGTGAAGGTGCCCATCTGCCCAGAGGTGTTCTGGTAGAAGTCGCTGGGCGGGATGAGGCCCAACGCGAACCGAAGGATGCGGATCACGTCGTCCAGCCCCACCTTGCCATCGCCGTTGGGAGGGGGCGCCACGTCGGCAACTGCCAGCGCGTCTGGCCCTGCATTTGCAAGCCCCACCACCATCTTGATGGCTAGGGCGGCATCCGAAATGGTCACCACGCCGTCGTTGTTCAGGTCTCCCCTGTCCGCGGCGCCTGCCGATCGGGGCCACGTCGCTGCGAGGGCCAAGACCAGGCCAACCGAGACCAACAAGCGGTTCGGTCTCATGCCTCGTTTCCTCCGTAGTGAAGTGTGTGAGATTGTTCACAATGCGCGGCCTGGAACGCCCAAGCCTGCAGGCCTCTATGCGGTTACCAGTGTACCGCACCGCATGCGTTAGCGGCATGGCCCATCTGTACCCGCTCCGATGGTACTTATGGGCTAGTCCGGCCGAGCTGCGCACGGCACCGCGCCGGCTTGCCGGCACCATCGATCTGCCGTCCCGCGTCTTGACTTGGCCCTTCTCATCGCTCTAACATCCTGGGGACTGCGGCCATGGCGTTACACCGGCCGCTCAGGGAGTGTTCGCAATGCAAAAGCCCACCCCGGAACGCCTTGGGGCGATAGCCAATCAGCTCCGCATCCTTTCCATAGCATCCACCACCGCCGCTGGCAGCGGGCACCCAACCTCCTGCATGTCTATGGCGGAGATAATGGCTGCCCTGTTCTTCAGCGTGATGCGGTACGATCCCCACAATCCCCAGCGTGAGGATAACGACCGATTGGTCCTATCCAAAGGCCATGCGGCGCCCGTATTATACGCCGCGTGGGCGGAGGCCGGCCTCTTCCCAGTGGAGGAGCTTTATAAGCTTCGCAGGCTGGATAGCGATCTAGAGGGACACCCCACGCCGCGTCTTCCGTTCGTGGACGTCGCCACTGGATCGCTGGGCCAGGGGCTTGCCGCGGGCGTCGGCATTGCGCTGTCTGCCCGAATGACCGGCCTCGGCTATCGCACCTATGTGGTGATGGGAGACGGCGAGGTGGCAGAGGGCTCCATCTGGGAGGCGGCTTCGATGGCCGCGCTGTTGGGCCTGGACTCCCTGGTGGGCATAGTGGACGTCAATCGCATGGGGCAGAGCCAAGACACCGCCTTCGGCCACGAAGTTGACGTCTACGTCCGCCGCTTCGAGGCGTTTGGCTGGGCCGCCCACGCCATCAACGGCCACAACGTGCGCGAGGTGCTGCACGCCCTCCAGCAGGCGCAGCATACCGTGGGCAAGCCCACCGCGATCATCGCCAGAACCGAGAAGGGCAGGGGCGTCTCTTTCCTGGAGGGGCAGCCCGGATGGCACGGCAAGCCTGTGGAGAAGGCGCGCGAGCAGGCCGCCATCGATGAGCTTAGGCCCTACGCCCAGTCGGCCCAAGACGTTGAGATAGAGCGGCCGGCCGGCAGAACGTATAGCTTCCCGCCCAGGGCTCCGTTCGAGCCGATCGCGTACCAGATGGGAGCCAATGTGGCCACGCGAGAGGCGTTCGGTGCGGCGCTGGCTCGCTTAGGCAGCTCGGAACCGCGCATGGTGGTGCTGGACGGCGACGTGAGGAACTCAACCTACACCGAGCAGTTCGCCGAGGCGTTCCCGGAGCGCTTTGTGGAGGGCTTCATCGCGGAGCAGAACTTGCTTGGCATGGCCATGGGCCTCGCATCGCGCGGATGGATCCCCGTGGCCGCCACCTTCGCCTGCTTCCTTACCCGCGCGTTCGACCAGATCCGCATGGCGGGCATCTCGCAGCTCAACCTGAAGCTGTGTGGCTCGCACGCGGGCGTCAGCATCGGCGAGGATGGGCCGTCGCAGATGGGCCTGGAGGACCTGGCGATGATGCGGGCGGTGCCGGGCTCCACCGTGCTCTATCCGTGCGACGCCGTCTCCGCAGAGCGCCTCACCGAGCAGATGCTTGACACAGACGGCATAGTGTACATCCGCACCACCAGACCCAAAACTCCGGTGATCTACGCCAATGAGGAGCAGTTCCCCGTGGGTGGCTTCAAGGTGCTGCGTTCGTCCAACAACGACGCGGCAACGGTGATAGCCGCTGGCATAACGGTGTTTGAGGCCCTCAAAGCGTACGACGAGCTGTGTGCGCGCGGGGTAAGCATCCAGGTGATAGATGCCTACTCCGTGAAGCCGATGGACGCGGAGGGTCTGGCGGCCGTCGCGGCTCGCACCGGCAACAGCGTCATCACCGTGGAAGACCATTACCCACAGGGCGGCCTCGGCGATGCGGTATCGGAGGCGCTATCGCCCTTGGGCGTATCGGTGCACAGGCTGGCGGTCAACGGGCTTCCGCGCTCCGGCAAACAGGAGGAGCTTCTGGAGAAGCACGGCATCAGCGCGCGCCACATCGTGGAGGCGGTGGAGGCGTTGGTGCCGGTTCCGGCGTAGAGGGGGGTGTAGGGCGAGAGTTCAGAGGCCAGAGACCCCACTCGTCGCCCCCTCCGCCAGCGCGTCGATGCCAACCCTGTCCAGCACAGACGCCAACCGCTCCTTCGGCCTGCCGTGTTCGCATAGGAGGTCCAGCGCCGCCCGCACAAGCTCCAGGGCTCCGTCTACATCGAACAGGCTCGGCAGGGGAACGCCAAAGCGCGGGTGCCGGCCGCCCTTGCCGCCAACGTAGGCCACAAAGCCACGGGCACCCGCGGTCCAACCTCCCGTGGGGCACGCAGCGATGCACTCGGCGCAAGCCAGACACCTCTGGGCGCCCAATGCGGGGTTGTCATCCACCATTCGGATTGCCGCCTCGCGGCACGCGGCCTCGCACAGGCCGCAGCCCACGCACGCTTCGGGGTCCAGCTCCGGATGAACGGCTCCCACGAAGCCGATGTCGTTGATCTGCGGGGTGGTGCATGCGTTGGGGCAGGCCGCCACAGCCACCTTCATCTTGACCGGAAGCGCCACGTCCAGAAACGCCCGATCGAGCGCGGCGGCTAGCTCCCGGGAGTTCACCAGCGCGTGAGAGCAGCCATCCAGCCCCGGGCAGCACAGCACGTTTCTCACGCGCGGGCCGCAGGAGCCCGGCGAGATGCCCGCCTCGGCAAGCTCGCGGAGGGCGCAGCTGACGGACTCCTCCGGCACGCCCGGAATCTCGATCCCCTGCCGCGTGGTGACCTGCACGCGGCCCTCGCCGTGGCGCTCCGCAATGCCAGCCAGCTCGCTCAGCTGCGCAGACGTTAGCAGGCCCAGCGGAACCCTGAGCCTTAGAGAGTAAAGGCCCGGCTGCCTCTGTGGAATGATGCCCCTACCCCGCGCGGCGGCTCCATCCAGTGCGCTTGTGGTGTCCATGTTCCGGCTATCCATCAGGCCCCCGCCAGCGCCTGGGCTAGATCTTCCAGCAGGTCATCCGGGTCCTCGATGCCGACCGACAGGCGAAGCAGCCCCTCCGTTATGCCGGCCTGGCGCTTTTCCTTCTCCGGCACAGCGTGGTGGGTCATGCTGAACGGATGGCAGATGAGCGATTCGGTGGCGCCCAGGCTCTCGGCGAGGAGGAAGACGCGAGTGGCGGTTGCCATGGTCCTGGCGGCCTCCAGGCCTCCCTTCAGCTCGAAGGAGACCATGCCGCCCGGGCCGCGCATCTGGCCCAGCGCGAGCGCGTGCTGCGGATGGCTCTCGAGCCCCGGGTAGAAGACCCTTTCGACCGCGGGATGCCCCTCCAGGAAGCGGGCAACCGAAAGGGCGTTGCGCTGGTGTGCCTCCATTCTGATGGCCAATGTGCGCAGACCGCGGAGGGCCAGCCAGCAGTCGAACGGGCTGGGCACGGCGCCGACGGCGTTTTGGTAGAACCTAAGGTGGTCCGCCAGGTCCTGCCTGGATGTCACCGCTGCTCCGCCGATCAGGTCGCTGTGGCCGCCGATGTATTTAGTGGTGCTGTGGACAACCACGTCCACGCCCATGACGAGCGGGTTCTGCAGGTATGGGGTGGCGAAGGTGTTGTCGACGCACACCCAGGCGCCGCTGGAACGCTCCCGCACCACGTCCACCACGGCGCGGATATCGATGAGCCTGAGAAGCGGGTTGGTGGGGCTCTCAAGCCAAACCCCAGCGGTGTTTGGGCGGAGGGCGGCGGCGATGAGCGCGGGCTCGGCGCGGACGTAGCTCACATCCACGCCGCGGGGCCGCAGCACCTGCTCGAACAGCCTGTAGCTGCCGCCGTACAGGTCGTCGGCGGCGAGGAGGTGCTGGCCGGGCTTGAGGGTGGAGACAACGGCGTCCACGGCGGCCAAGCCGGAGGCGTACGCCACCGCGAACTGCGCCTCCTCAAGGGACGCCAGACACTGCTCAAGGGCGGCGCGGTTTGGGTTGCCGGTGCGGGAGTAATCGAACCCGCGGTGTTCATTGAAGCCGGTCTGAACGTACGTGGATGCCTGGTATATGGGTTGGATGACCGGGGCGTAGCCGGGATCGGGGTTTTGGCCAGCCCTGATGGCTTTGGTGGCGAACCTCATTGGCAATGTGTCCTCGAGATGAGCCAACGCCGTGGCGACGGCAGTTGCGATGTGTGGCGGGCCGAGCCCAATGGCAGAGCGCACACAACAAGTTGAGCTAACAAGTCATCATTGTCAATTATACTTGCTTCGGGGGCCTCTGTCTACCCGATTGGTGAGCGAAAGAGCCCGCAACCGCGGAGACGCTTGGGGGGACTCTCCGTTCTGCTTTCGGTCACAACCACGGGATGGCGATGGCGCCTTTCCCCCAACCGATGGGCGAAACGGGCCGGAACGAACCGTCTCCGTCTTTGAGCGCTCGCGGCCTTTGGGATGCGGTGCGCCGTTGCGCGTCCTAAGCGCGCGGTGCCTGCCCAGAGTGCCCAAGCACGCCGCTGATGGAGCAGGTGGCGAAACCCCTGGCGGGCTGCGCTGCCGAGCGGCAGGGCTTTCGGTCCGCCCCGATGGGCGTCTCCGCACGCAACGACGAACCACACCTCAATGGGGCAGCCGCGCGCCCATCCGACTGATCGAACGGTCGATTTCAGCCTTACCCTTCTTTGACAGTGCCTGCCCCCTATGCTAGAATGAGGCGACGGAGCCCGGCCCGACGCCGCCCCGTCAGGCAGGTTCCGCCGCCCCCTCATCACGCAATTGGATGCTCCGAGGAGAGACGCTTGATGAAAACCCGATGGTCCCTCGTGCTTGCGGCGATAGCGTTGCTTGCCGTGCCAACAGCGTCGAGAGCAGCCTTTGATTCATCCCGCTTCTGTGTAGTGCCGCCGCAGGGCCGCATGAGCCGGTCGCCTGATGCCGTCGCCCTCAGGGAGAGCCTTCAGTCGGCTGGGCTCAAGCGCATAATGCTCAGAACCCCCCCTTCCCAGCTCAAGCTTGAGAAGGCCATTCCCATCAAGCCTGCCCTCGGGAGCATGCGCGCCCTGGTGCTCTTGGTAGACTTCCCCGATACCGTTGCCACCCTGAAGGTCTCAGATGTTCAGAGCATGCTCTTCTCGGACAAGACCTTCCCCACCGGAAGCCTCAAGGACTACTATCGCGAGAACTCCTACGGCAAGTTCACGCTTGATGGCGACGTGGTGGGCAACCCCAACAGCCGCAACGGGTGGCTCAGGATGCCGCACAACTACAACTACTACGCCAACAACAACTTCGGCCTCGGCCCCGCTCCTCGCAACGCCGAGCAGCTTGTGATGGACGCCCTGGATGCCGCCGTTGCCGCCAACCCCAACTTCGACCCCAAACGGTACGACAGCGACGGCGACGGGGTAGCCGATATGCTGGTGGTGGTTCACGCCGGGCCCGGCGCTGAAGGCACGCTGGACCCAACCCAGATCTGGTCCCAGCGCAGCAGCCTGCCGGAGCCCCGCGTCATCGGCGGCGTCACCTTCTCCGATTTCGCCATGATGGCAGAGGACAACAACGTGGCCGTCTACGCCCACGAGATGGCCCATGTGCTCGGCCTGCCAGACCTGTACGATACCTCCTACTCCTCCTCCGGCATCGGGGTTTGGTCTGTCATGGCTGCCGGCACTGATCTGCCCACCGACCCAAAAGCGGGCGCGCCCGGCACCCGACCGTCTCATTTCGACGCATGGTCTAAGATACAGTTGGGCTGGCTCATCCCAACCACAATAACCGATAACGCCCCTTCGCTAGAAATACCGGCAGCTGAAACCACTCCGTACGCCATCAAGGTCCCCGCTGATCCAGTTCACCCGGAGGAGTATTTCCTCATCGAAAACCGATGGGCGGACCCGTCCAACTTCGATCAGTATCTGCCCGGAAGCGGCCTCCTCATATATCACGTGGACGATAGCCGCATGAGCAACGACGATAGGGCGCACCCGCTGGTGATGGTGGAGGAGGCCGACGCCGAGTTCGGTCTGCTTCTCCCCCCCGGCTTTCCCGGCGCCAACCGCGGCGACAAGGGCGACCCGTGGGTCACTGGCAAAACCTTTGGCCCGCGCACCAGGCCCAGCTCCATGAACTACTCCGGCACCGATAGCCATCTTGTGGTCGAAAACATAAGCGCCGCTGGGCAAACGATGACGGCGAGCATCCGGTTTGACCGCGGGCAGGGCGCCATCGCTGGCAAGGTGACGGTCGTTGGCGGCGGAACGGTATCCAGCTTCACCGTCACCCTCTCCCAAGGCGGCAACCCCCTGAACAACGCGCCAACCCTGGACGGCTCCGGCGGCTACACCTTCCCCAACCTCGCCGAGGGCGCGTACACCGTCACCGTAACCGCCAAAGGGTACATCCCCGTAAGCAGGCAGATAGCAGGCCTCAACGGCACCACGGTGCGCGTTGACTTCGTGCTCAGCCCGCAGCCCAACCTCCCGCTCGGCTGGAGCCTGCTCGGCCTGCCGATCGATTTCGGCGGCGCAAAGGCCAGCCAGGTGTTCGCCGGCGGCGCCGACGCCGGCGCCGCCGTCTACGCCTACGATCCCGCTACGGGCCAGTACTCAACCGACCCAGTGCTTCAGGCCGGCCGCGGCTACTGGGTCTACGTGAAGGATCCCTCCGCCTTCAATGTGAACGCTACCGGACAGGTGGCGGACCCCAACGCCCCGTTCCCCATCAAGATCAGCAAGGGGTGGAACCTGGTGGGCAACCCGTTCTTCGCCGCCCTGCCCTGGAGCACCATCGCCTTCAACGTGAAGAGCGGCGGCGAAACCCGCAGGCTCGACGCCGCCGCGTTCACCGGCTGGACCAGGGACTACGGCTGGGTGTACGACCCGGTGCAGGGCTACCTGCGCTTGGGCGTCAACGCCGACGTCGGCTCGCTTGCGCCCTGGAGCGGCGCCTGGTTCTACTCCAACGTGGATGGCGAGTTGGGCGTCGCCCTACCAAGCCAGTAACCCGCACGCCTCAACGTCAAGTGTTCAGGAGGCCTCTGGGAAGCGCCCCTCTCCCACGGCGCAAGCTTGCGGAGAGGGGCGCTTCCCGCACCTCACGGGCTTATGCCATTCAGCCGCGCCTCACACTCCTCCCAGCTCCCCTCTCGCTTCCCCTCACCCCCCGGCCCCCTCTCCCACGGCGCGAGCTTGGGGAGAGGGGGAGCCTCCGGCGTCCCAGTAGCTTACACAACCGACCACAGCCTCATACCCTCCTCCCAGCTCCCCTCT